>PDWI01003406.1_pt1 | contig 22456 bp, 16 predicted proteins | sample 1430891 | NCBI WGS metagenome assembly PDWI01 (sample SAMN01162508, study PRJNA174530) | Oral metagenome, whole genome shotgun sequencing project. | biome: Marine environment; feature: Marine mammal; material: Swab sample of the gingival sulcus; isolation source: swab sample of gingival sulcus... | reverse complement strand
GTCATCTGCCACCACGGTGACAGCTTTTGGTGTTACTTTTAACTCGACTTGTGCGGTTGCCGTTGCATAGTTTGGATTTTCTGCCTTGATGTCAACCGTTACTGTGCCAACGTTTGTGATACTTGGCGCTTCTGTTGTCCAGGTTTTGCCACCGTCGACACTATAGCTAATTTTTGTACCATTTGTAATAATAGTACTTGCTACGACTGCATGTGCCTTGCCATCATAAACGCCTACATAGCCTTCTGCGTATAAGCCCAGCTTATTTGCTGGCACAAGGGTTACTTTCAAAGTGCCTTCTTTTTTAATTACTGTGTAATTCTTCTCTGCGCCACTGACGCCATAAGTTACTTTGATTGTGTTTTTGCTGGTGCCTATTCCTATCTGTTTGCCCGTTGTCTTGAACGATACGTTATCTGAGGCCACAAAATTATCTGGCGAGATAACTTCTACAGTTGCATTTGTTAACGGTATGCCGTTAAACGCTCGTGTTGCATCTGCTGATTGTAAGATCACACGTCTTTTTGTAACAGTTAAAGTGCCGTTCAGTGGTGTGCCAAGTCTGTAGTTTGCCGTTACATCATGATTAGAAGCGTCTAATATCTTAACTGATTTAACGACGTTTTTACTACTGCCTGCATTGGTCTGACTGCCTACTACTTCGACGACGAGCTTGTGACCTTTTACAAGCGTACCCGTGTGTGTAAACCCATTGACTGTTAAGGCTGTGCCGTCATATTTCTTTTCAGCACTGTTTGCCGTTACAACAATTGTGTTTGCCGTATCTTTTTTAATTTTGAGTTTACCGTCTTTAACTACCAGTGTTACTGTGTAGTTATCTGCACCCATAATATTGAATTGGCCTTTGTTTAGACCCATCTTATAGGTGCCCACGTCTGTGCCAGTAGCTTCTGCTTTCTCACCTGACTTCAACGCAACACTTACACCTGCTGGTGCATCAAGCACCTTGAAACCTTCTACTTTTAACTCGTTACCTGTATAGGTTTTTGTTGCACTGTTACCTTGAACAGTGATTGTTAACGCCTTCGGCGTAATCTTTAACTTGCCATCTACATAATTTGCAAAATAGCATTTGCCGTCACTGCCAGTTACTTTAACTGGCTTTTTGTTAAATAGAACATCGTATTCGCCAACATTTTTTGCTGTTTTTTTAGCTGTAAATTTCACTCTGTCAAAGTCAACATTTGAAAGATTGTCTGTAAAGCCTGACACTGTATGTGACTTGCCATCGTAGGCGAACGATTTACTATTTGCTGTAAAGGTTACTTCATTTCTGTTGTAGTAAATTTTTACTACTGTTGCATTACCCGCTTTTATTTTTTGCTGATTAAACGGCTGAACGGTATAACCCGAAATGCTTTTGGCTTCAGCCATTGTCAGAGCGCCGATCGGGCCACTTTTGTGTTCGATATCAAAGCGCTGATATTTTGTCGGATTATCAGCATTTTGCTTGTAGTGCTCGACAATGTAATCTGCATTTTTTTGTTCAACATAAGTAAAGTAAACATGCCTATTTGGTGTTAGGCCAGTATTTACGGTCACTGGTGATTGATCTGGATGATATTTTTTGTTCGTACTACCTGTTACTTCACTCTTTGCGAGTAATTTGTACTTCTTACCATTTAGTTCAAATGTCTGCTCTGCGCTTATGGTAACTAATGCGTTTAAATTGTGAGATTTTACGGCCTGTTTTATCTCTGCTGCAGAAAAATCAATTGCGTACGAGTCGTCTTCCGGTTTTAGTAATTTGCCTTCTTTGTCTATTAAAACGCAGTGCGTCGTAATAGCAGCATTTAAACTAACTTCCGGAATTGGAAAATCTCTGTCTTTTACTGGATTGCCATCTGAATCTGTATAATCTATTGTAGTTCTACCGTTAGTAGGATACAATTGATCACTTAACGCATTGGCGCCATCCATAGTGACTTGATACTTAATTTTCACTGGTGATAACGCTTCTGTAATGGCATCTAATTTAACAGTTATCGTTTCAGTAGCAGCATTCCAAGTAACGCTTGCTGACTTGACTGTTTTATTATTGCCGTCTACAACTTTGACATCTTTGGCATCTACAACGCCGTCACCATTAGAATCGACCATTGAAAACATCGGGCCAATTGGATCTGTAATCGTTGCATTTTTCGCTGCATAAGCCACGTGATCTGCAATATCAGCATAGACATCATTAAGTTCATCAGCATCGACCATATAGGTATCTGGACCAGCTATGGCTTCCATAGTTCTTCGGCCAGCGCTACCCATCTCAACACCTATTGAATATAGTTTAATGCCTTTTTGTTCTGCAAAACCTGCCTCTGCTTCAATTAGCTGCGTAATGTTTAAATACGGGTTAAAATCACTATCGCGCTCAGGAATCGGTGTGACAATTTCATCGTTGTAATGGTAAATCTCGACGCCATTATAAACCCTGAAAGTGTCTCCCTCATAATCGATTAAATTAGCTGGCATATCACGCGTTGTCAAATAATTGTTGTAGGGGTTATCTTTTGAATGTATTGCTTCTTCAACTTTTATTAAGTAGGGTTCTTTTGCCCAAGCCGCATTACGTTTCTCTTCCCAATCAACTAATTTGTATGAACGTGTTGGGTAGCCATCTGATAACACGACAATGTACTTATTTAAAGCTGTTGAACTGTTTAACTTTTGAGCCGCCTCATGAAGTGCGCCCTGAGTAAAAGTATAACCGCCCGCTTTAAACCAGTTGTCGCTATCAATTGTTTGACACAGATAATTTGAATCGTTTGTCAACTCGAAATATGTAAAGTCATCAGCATAGGGCATTAAACCTACCCTTACTAAGCCTTCACCAGAGTCTCGAATAACTGCATTAATAAATTTCTTAGCAGCTTCTTTCGCACGACCCATTTTGTTGTGTTTTTTCATACTCCAAGATGAATCAATAACGAGAATCACATCTGTAGACTCTTGTTTGTTTTTACCTTCTAGCGTCAGTTCTACGTCAAATAAATTTTTGTTGCCAACTTTTTCTGCTTTTTTGTCAATTGAAAGCTCACCAGGTGCTGTGGCGGGCATTCTCATCATTGTGCTGTTATAGTTGGCAAAATACATAGCCCTCGCAAAGGGCTTAACTTCTGAATGTGGAACTTTGTCTTCTGCAGGAAATTCTATTAAATGCCCAATATCTTTAGCAGTATCGCCAAAGATATTTAAAAAGTCACCATTTTCTATTGCGAATTTCAACTCAGCTAGATCATTTTCACCTAACTGACTGATCATTGAAAGCAGTAATTCATCATCGTATAGTTCGCCAGCATTTTCAGCTAGTTGCTTATACTTGACGAATTCGTCATGCGTAATGCCATACAATGTCAAGAAATCCGCTTCGTCAACAGTTTGAGACATTTGTTTTGCAGTGTCGTTAATTTCGACAGCTGCCCCTGAAGTTGATCCAGCTATCATAGTTGGCGCTCTATTGGCGCCGTTCTGATACGCTTCGTTTTCTGTTATTTCAACAGATTCTGTCGTATCTACTTGCACCTTATCATCGGTTACTATTTGTTCGACTGCCGGATTGGCAAACGACACAGTCGCCGACGAAAAGACTAGCGTAAATGCCAAAAAGAATGCAAGTAGTCTTTGCCCTTTAATCATTGTTTCCTCCCTTTAGATTAAATCTTGACACTTCTCCATGAATAAATTTTGTATATGGAACAATAGAATCTAAAAGAGTTAAGGCGCAAAAATAACTGCATTTTCGCAGCACGACTTTCATAGCAAAAAGCTTAGAATCTTAGCTTCGCGCTATTACCTTTCGATAATTTTGCCAACTCTTAAAATCTGATTCTAATGCTTCGCTTATCTTTAAAATGTTAATAAAAGCCCAAATTATTACGCCCAAATATTAAAACGCAATAAGCTTTGAAGATAAATGCAAATAAAATTTGTAGCGCCCAAATGAATCTACAGTGATAATATTAAATTGCAAATATGCCAAAGCTTGAACCATTTTTAGTGCTTTGCTATAAATAATTTAGGATGGGTTTTTATGTCGAAGATGCTACGCTAATGCATCTTTGGTATCTTTCTTCTATTTCGACCAATAATAAACCCAAAATATTTCATTAACAACACAATTTTACCGCTTTTTTTCTTAAATGCAAGCATTAATTTCTATTTCATAACTTTTTTGTTTCATAATTGTAAGAAAACTATATAAAGAAAGATATGTTTCTTGTTCGCAATGGCACTTTAAGCCAGTAAAATGCACAAAAACGCGATTTTTTCAACTGCACGCGCCAACTGTTAATGATTTGTGCTAGCAGTCTGCTAATTAGGGGCTATCCAGCAACAGCTAAATTGATATTATGTGACAACACTGAATGATGAACAGCGTTTATGGCAAGGCCGTTTTATCATTAAAAATAAACAGTGTAGAGAGACATAATTAAAATTGATGTAACTGTTCAGTCAGGTTGTCATTTCGAGTGAAGGCGTAGCCGTAATCGAGAAATCTCGGGTTTTAAATGCAAGATCTCCACTGCACTGGCGTTTTGGTCGAGATGACACAATGGCTGCACTTTTCGACTGAACAGTTACGAATTGATTAAAAAAAGCCGCCGAATGTTTCGACGACTTTGTAAGAAAAAGCAAACTAGAATGATTTTTGACCTAATATCTTGGCTTCGCCCTCATTGGCAAGTTTGCGTAAGTCAGCTACTTCTTTGCGCAAGGCCTCAACATAGGCTTGGTCTTTGACTGCCGAAAGGTTAATTTCAACATTTAAGAGCGCACTTATTATGGCTGTTCTGGCCGAAATAGCCGCTACTAATGCGTCAGATTCAGCATTTTTATTGCCTTTTTTAAGGGCAACTTCGATAAATTCAAACAATTCAGCGGCCGACTTGGCAACGTCGAGTGGTACGGCAATTGCCTCTTTGTAGCCCTTTTGAATGGCTGCAGTACGAGCTGCTTTCTGTTCGTCGCTGTCTTTTGGCATTTTAAATGCTGCAATAACGCCATTAAACGAATTGGCATCTTTATCGACGAAATCTAAGAACTTGTCTTTTACTTCGTTCATTTTAGCGGCGACGTCTTTCATTTCTGCTTCTGCTTCAGCGTAATTTTTTTTGCCGATGGTCAAGTTCGCCACCATGCCGACCAACGATGCGGCAATCGCGCCGTTTAGGGCAGCGACACTGCCGCCACCTGGTGCCGGTGAATTAGAGTGCAATTCACTTAAAAAATCAGTTATTTTATTTTCTACTAGCATGGTTCCTCCTAAAATGGTCGCTCGTAAATTATTTCGCCTTTTTTAAAGACGGTTTCTACTGTCGATACGGCAATGTGATAGGGCAAATACTTATACGATGGAAACTCATGAATAACAATATCTGCCTGCTTGCCGACGTCAATACTGCCAATGCGGTCAGCGCGGTCAATTGCCGCCGCAGCGTTAAGTGTCAATGCGGTAATCGTTTCTTCTGGTGTCATTTTCATTTGTAGTGTTGCCAGCGCAATGAGCAGCGGAGTTGATTCGCTAAAACAGCTGCCGGGGTTTAAGTCGGTCGCCAAGGCAACTGCTGCACCGCGGTCGATCATATCGCGCGCTCTGGCATAGTCTTCTTTTAGGCTAAATGCCGTAATCGGCAATAGTGTTGCGACCACGCCCTTTTCAATCATGTCGGCGATACCTTTGTCAGACGCTTGTAATAAGTGATCGGCTGAAATGGCACCAACTTCAGCAGCCAATTCGGCGCCACCTAATGATACAATTTCGTCGGCGTGTATTTTTAGCTTAAAGCCCATATTTTGCGCAGCCTTCAAAAAGGTGCGCGACTGTTCGACGTCAAAGACACCCTTTTCGCAAAAGATATCGGCAAATTCAGCGATTTCTAGGCTCTTGACAGCCGGCAGACATTCGCTAATTTGATAGTCGATAAAGTCCATTTCTTTGCCCTTGTATTCAGCCGGCACCGAGTGCGGCCCTAAATAAGTAACCGCAATGTCAAGCGGGTGTTCGCGCTGCAACGCCTTATAGACTTTGAGCTGCTTTAATTCGGTATCGAGGAACAAGCCGTAGCCCGATTTTCCCTCAACTGTCGTGACGCCAAAGCTAAGCATTGAATCGAGCCGCGAATAGCCGGCGTCGAATAATTCTTGAAAGCTGGCTTCGCTGGTATGGCGCACTGAACTGTTAATGCCGCCACCCTTTTCCATAATTTCAACATAGGTCTGCCCTTCTAAGCGCCAACCGTATTCATCTTGCCGATAGCCGCCAAATACAAAGTGCGTGTGCGGGTCGATAAAGCCGGGCATCACGGTTTTTCCACTGACATCAAAGACGTCGTATTCTTCGATTTGTACGGCATTGACGACATCTTCGGTCTTGCCAACATGCGTAATAATGCCGCCTTCCATCGCGACGGCCCCGTCGTAGATGACGCCAAGATCGTTCATTGCCGAGCCGTGCTTAGCAGCATGACCCGAACAGGTCACTAGTTCACTAGCATTTATTAAAACTACTTTATCAGCCATGATTTTATCATCCTCTTTTCAACTACTTGTTCCATTTATTGATCACATATACACTTTTGCTTATTTTGTGTTCTGCCACTATAATGAAGGTTCTTCGTAGTGTTCATCTACCAAGCGATCTACTAATTTTTGGTCAGCCACGTAAGGTAGTGTAATATGGTCAGAATCTTTATGTGTTTCGTTGTATTCAATACAGGTTGACACGCCATTTTCATTGCGTGCCCAGTTACGTCTGGCAACGCCAATCATGGTGTCCCAAGGCATGGCGCGCATTAAAATGCGATCGACGCGCTCTGAACCGTCGAGCACCATACCAAAACCACCGTTAATCGACTTGCTGATTCCAACGCCGCCGCCGTTGTGCAGTGCAATCATCGACATGCCGCGCGCTGCGTTGCCAGCAAAACAATGTACGGCCATTTCAGCCATGACATTTGACCCGTCTTTAATATTCGAAGTTTCTCTAAATGGCGAGTCTGTACCACCGGTGTCGTGGTGGTCACGGCCGAGCATAACTGGACCAATTTCACCATTTCTGACCATTTCGTTAAACTTAAGGGCAATTTTAAGGCGACCACCAGCATCTTGATAGAGAATTCTGGCCTGTGTACCGACTACTAATTTGTTTTCTTCGGCATCGCGTACCCAAACGTAATTGTCTCTGTCTTGACCGCGACGATTCGGGTCAATACAGTTCATTGCCGCATGGTCGGTTTTGCGTAAGTCTTCCGGCTTGCCTGACAGACAAACCCATCTAAATGGACCATAGCCGTAGTCAAATAGCATAGGCCCCATAATGTCTTCAACATACGACGGGAAGATAAAGCCCTCTGATTCGTCGACGCCATTTTTGGTAATTTCAGTAATACCGGTGTCGTAAACCGCTTTCATGAAAGCATTGCCGTAATCGAAGAAATAAGCACCTTTATCGACCAAAGCCTTGATGACTTTATAATGTGCCTGAAGCGACTTGTCAACTTCTTTAATAAAGCGCGGTTTGTCTTCTGCCAGCATTTTAGTGCGCGCTTCAAATGTCATACCCTGTGGGCAGTAGCCGCCATCGTAGGGCACGTGGCACGATGTTTGGTCAGATAATAAATCGATTTTTATATTGTTATTTAGGGCGTATTCGAGTAAGTCGACAATGTTACCGTGGAAGGCAATTGCTCTACCCTCGCCTTTTTTCATGTATTCTTCTGCCTCGGCAAAAGCTTTTTCACATGAGTCGGTATAGCTGTCTACCCAGCCCTGTTCGTAACGCGTCATTACGCGTGAAAAGTCAACTTCGGCGATGATGCCAACACCATTGGCAATTTTAACCGCTTTACCTTGTGCGCCACTCATGCCGCCAAGGCCTGATGTTACATATAGCACGCCCGCTAAGTCTCTGTCGCCTGTAATGCCAAGCTTTAATCTGCCAGCGTTCATAACGGTATTAAATGTGCCATGAACAATGCCCTGCGGGCCAATGTACATCCAGCCACCGGCTGTCATTTGACCATAGTTGGCAACACCCATTGCCTGGGCTTTGTTTTGCCATTCTGGTGTATCGTACATACCAACCATCAGCGAATTGGTAATAATGACGCGCGGTGCTTCGGGTGAAGATTTAAATAACCCCAGCGGGTGGCCGCTCATGACAACTAAAGTTTGTTCTTGTGTAATCACTTCTAAATACTTTTTGATTAATTGGTACTGCATCCAGTTTTGACACACCTGACCGGTTTCGCCATAGGTAACCAGTTCATAGGGATAAAGCGCAATGTCAAAGTCTAAGTTGTTGTCAATCATCACCTGAATGGCCTTACCTTCGATACAGGCCCCTTTGTATTCGTCAATTGGCTTACCTGATAGTGCGCCATGCGGGCGATAACGATAGCCATAAATGCGCCCATGCGTCATTAATTCTTCGATAAATTCAGGTGCTAATGTTTCGTGTAGTTCTTCTGGAATATAGCGTAGTGCGTTCATCAGGGCAATGCGCGTTTGGTTTTTTGTCAGCGTAAATTCGCGCTTTGGCGCACGGCGAATACCCTCTTTAAATGTAGGATACTCGGGCAATGTGTTGTCGAGTTTAACGCGCATACCCTGTTCTACTGCTTGATTTGTAAACATAACTACTCCTTTCCCATTTTTTCTTTCAATTTGCTTAGCATATCCTGCGTCATTTTATCTAAGTCGTACTCGGGTTGCCAATGCCATTCGGCACGTGCTGCCGAGTCGTCTAAACGATTCGGCCAAGATTCGGCAATTGCCTGTCTTTGCGGGTCGACGTCGTAATTAATTTCAAATTCAGGAATATATTTTTTAATCGATTCGGCAAGTGCGTTGGGGTCTATGCTCATTGCAGTAATATTATAGGCATTGCGACTTTTTAGCTTTGTGCCATCGGCTGCCATCAAATCGATCATGCCTTTGATGGCATCGGGCATATAGAGCATATCAAGATAAGTTCCCTCTGCTATATAACTGGTGTATTTGCCACTTTTAAGTGCTTCGTAATAGATGTGAACTGCGTAGTCGGTTGTGCCGCCGCCCGGTAGTTGTTTATTGGAGATTAAACCGGGAAAACGCAAGCCCCTGGCATCGACACCGTATTTATTTACGTAATAATCGGCCAGTAATTCACCTGCTACTTTTGATACGCCATATATGGTAGTGGGGCGTTGAATGGTTACCTGCGGCGTATCATCAGCTGGCGTCGATGGGCCAAATGCGGCAATTGAACTCGGAATAAATACTTTAAACTTAAATTGACGGGCTAATTTTAATACATTTTCAAGACCACCCATGTTGACCGCCCACAGCAAATCGGGGTTCTGTTCGCCCTTAGCCGACAGTATTGATGCCAGATGATAAACTTCATCGATATCATATTTTTCAAATAATGCCTTAAATGCAGTACCATCAGTTACATCGAGCTTATGGTAAAGACAGGCTGTCTTTGGGTTGTCGACAATGTCGGTCGCGATAACGCTTTCAGCGCCATATTTGCCAATTAAAGCGTCGATTAGTTCTGTGCCAATTTGCCCTAGGGCACCAGTTATTAATTTCATTTTCATAAATGCTCCTTGACGTTTTTTATACTTTCCCCTACCATACAGTCTATAGCTTGTTGCGCCAAAAATCAATCTACTTTATCATATTTTATGAAAATATTTTTGGCGTAATCGCTGCACTAAAAAACTACTGGCTTATCCTTTAATCTATTGGTCATTTTAGTCAATTTGTACAACCGCTCAACAAGTTGATCGACATTGGCATTTTCAGTTATTCGCCAGCACCAATTGCCCTGCCCCAAAGTACTTGGTTCATTCATACGAGCCGAATTATCGCAGCCCAATAAATCTTGCATTTGAATAATGGTGGTTTTCGCAACGCTGGTCATTGCGCCGCGAATCATGCCCCAATGAAAAGCGTCGTCGACAATGCCAAAGTAAGCTTTTGCCATAGCCAATTCTTCAACAGAAGCTTGTTTTTTCCAGCCGATCACCGTATGACTATCATGCGTACCAGGATAAATGATCATATTCTCACGATAATTATGCGGAATATGCTCTGATTTACCAGTGGGGTCAAAGGCAAATTGCAAAACTTTCATACTGGGAAAACCGGTGGCTTCTCGCAACTGGTGAACTTCTTTTGTCATGTAGCCAAGATCTTCGGCAATAATCGGCAAATTGCCCAATTCTTTTTTTAATTGATTAAACAGCGCAATGCCTGGCCCAGGTTGCCAACTGCCATTTTTGGCTGTCTGTTCACCAGCTGGCACACGCCAATAGCTTTCAAAGCCTCTAAAATGATCTATTCTTATGACGTCAAAAATATGAATCAGCCACTTTATACGCTGCACCCACCAAGCGTAATCTTGCGCTTTATGCACTTGCCAGTCGTATAAGGGGTTGCCCCACAGCTGACCATCGGCCGTAAAATCATCTGGCGGACAGCCGCCGACATATTTTAAGCTTAAATCGTCATTTAACTGGAATAAAGCGGGGTTAGCCCATAGGTCTGCACTGTCTTCAGCAACGTAAATCGGCAAATCGCCAATTATTTGAATATTTTTTTGATTGACATAGCGTTTTAACTTATGCCACTGTCTAAAAAACATATATTGCATAAAGCAGTGAAAATCAATTTCTCTGTCGTTTTTTACGCTAAAGTCAGCTAGCGCAGCACTGTCTCGCAGACGATAAGCTGTCGGCCAATTCATCCATTTCTGGCCATTGTGGGCTTTTTTAAGCGCCATAAACAGCGCATAGTCGTTTAGCCAAAAGGCGTTTTCACTTTTAAAGTTGCTAAACGCTTGATTTTCACTATCGAAATTATTATAGGCAGTTTTCAAAATTTTGAAGCGCGACTGGTAAAGTTGGTAATAGTCAACGCGCGCTGCGCTTTCAACCTTGGCGTATTGATCGATATCTCGTTGCGTCAATAATGCGTCAGCTTTTAGTGTGTCTAAATCTATAAAGTACGGGTTGCCAGCATAGGTTGAAAACGACTGATATGGCGAATCACCGTAGCCAGTCGGCCCAACTGGTAGTACTTGCCAGTATTTTTGACCAGCACTATCTAAAAAATCGGCAAAGGCGTAAGCCTTTTCACCTAAACTGCCAATGCCATAGTTGCTCGCCAGTGAGCTGATGTGCATCAGTACGCCTGAATAGCGTTCATTACTGATAATTTTATAGTTGTATTTATCTTCCATAGTTAGTTATTTCCCCAACAAAAAGCCCATGCCCGATTGCATGAGCATTTTATTGTTTTAAAAGCGCGACTTCACCGCTCAATGCGGCGGTCGAGATGACATATTTGAATGTTCGGTCGGTCGAGATGACAAAACGCCGTACATCGCAACTAAATCAATTAATTCGCAGTGTTGTTTCGGCATCAAAAAAGTGCAGCGCATCAACATCAAAGGTGAAGTTATGTGCTTCGTCGACATTGTATTCAAAGTGACCCGGCACGCTCATTACCAATTCGGTGCCGTCGTCAAGCATGGTGTAAAGTATTTTTTCTTTACCGAGTGTTTCAATGACATCAACTGTTGCCTTAAAGCTGTTTTTTTCAGATTTTTGTGAAATAAAGCGCTCACTCCTGACGCCCATAGCCACTTGTTTGCCCTCGTACTTCAGTACGCCAGCAAATTGTGTATCTTTTAAATCGACTTTAACAAGGCCCGATTCGTTTTCAAAGACGCCATTTTTAATGGTGCCATTGATAATGTTAATGGTCGGCGACCCGATAAATTCAGCGACAAATAGGTTTTCGGGTCGCGAATAAAATTGTTCAGGTGAACCAACTTGTTGAATTTTACCATTGTCGAGTAAAACAATTTTGGTCGCCATCGTCATTGCTTCGGTTTGATCGTGTGTGACATAGATTGACGTGGTATTTAGTTTTTTATGTAGCCTAACCAGTTCTACGCGCATGTGTTCGCGTAATTTAGCATCGAGGTTAGACAGCGGTTCATCCATTAAGAAGACACCCGGTTTTCTGACCATGGCGCGCCCCAGAGCCACCCGTTGCCTTTGACCACCTGAAATATCTGACGGTCTCGAATACAAGTAGTCGCTAATCTGCAGTATTTCAGCCGCCTCAATAACGCGTTCGTGGATCACTTCTTTGCGCTCCTTTTTCATTTTTAGTGAAAAGGCCATATTGTCGTAGACGGTCATATGCGGGTAAAGCGCGTACGACTGAAAGACCATGGCAATGTCGCGATCACTCGGCGCCACTTTGTTCATTAGCTTATCACCAAATATCAATTCGCCTTCTGTAATTGAATTTAGCCCCGCTATCATGCGTAGCAGCGTCGATTTACCGCAGCCCGATGGCCCCAGAATAACGCAAAACTCTTTATCGCCAATTTCTAAATCGATATTGCGAATTGTAAAACTTTCGCGACCTTCGTACTTTTTCCCAATGTTTTTTAGTGTAACTTTCATCTCTCTATCCTTTCACTGAGCCAGAGCTTAGACCTGATACTAACTGATTTTGCAAACTCATAAACAAGACGATAATCGGCACTGCTGTTAACAGCCCACCGGCCGCAAACACCGGTTGGTTCATATTGCGCATGTCGTTGATCAGTGTAAACAAACCCGTTGCCAAAGTATAGTCTTGCGGATTTGATAAAATAACAGCCGGTAGCAAATAGTCCATAAAGGGGCCAATAAACGACCACAGGGCAATAATCGCCAGCATAGGTCTGGCAATTGGCATAATGATCAATCGATAGACCTGCATATTGGTACAGCCATCTATTTTCGCGGCGTCGTCCAACTCGGTTGAAATAGAATCGATATAGCCTTTTAATATAAAAGTGTTGCCGGCAATGCCACCGCCTGAATAAATCAAAATTAACATCATTTGGCGAGTAAAAATTGGAAACACGCCCTTGACAATGGCAAAGATTGCATAATAGGCCGTAATACCGGCAAACACCGGTATTGTTTGAATTAACATAATGCCCATCAGGCTCATTTTTTTGCCCTTAAAGCGAAAGCGCGAATAAGCATAGCCCGTAAAGGATACAATAAGCAGTGTTAACAGTGCCGTTGAAATGGCAATAAACAGTGTATTGGCAACCCACTTTAAATAGTAGGTTTCTTCAAATAAAAACTTAAAGTGTTTTAATGAAAATACAAAATCGCCCGACATAGAAATGTACTTGGCCTGATTGCCATTAAAGCTGGATATCACCATCATGCCCAATGGCACAATAATAAGCAGCGCCCATATGACCATGACAACATAGGATAACACCAGCATAATTTTGCCAACCAGCGTCAGGGGTTGACGATCTGATAAATACAAAGTATGCTTTTGCTTCTTTTTCATCTTAATCCTCCTTAAACGCGCTGGTTCTTCTAAACCCTAAGTAAGAAATAAACATCAAGACAAGCGAAATAAATACCGTAATCGCCGCACCGACCGCCTGATACTTGTTCATAATTGTCAGCTTGAAGATATACGATATTAACAGGTCGCTGGCGCCTGCCAAATTACCATATTTTGAAGGTAAAAACGGTCCACCGCCATTGAACAAGTGAATAATTGAGAAATTATTAAAGTTAAAGGTATACTGCCCAATCAAGAGCGGTGCCGTTTGGTACAACACCAATGGAATGGTAATATACAGTGTCTTTTTTATACCTTTAGCGCCATCAATTTCAGCAGCTTCATAAAGGTCGCTTGGTATGCCCTGCAAAATACCGGTCGATAGCAAGAACACATAAGACGACCCCAGCCAACCCTGTATCAGAATAAGCGCAACCCGCGTTAGCGTTGGGCTACTCTTAATATCGATTGTCGTACCAAACAGCGAATTAAAAAATTCGGTCATTGGGCCATTACTGGCTAACATTAACGAGAAAAACATAATCGTAATAAAGGCTGGCACCGCCCAAGGAAGTAAGTAAATTGTTCTGAAAAGGCCCTTGCCTTTAATGCGTTCTTGATTGACAATTAAGCTCAGCACAAAGCCAATAAAGATTGCCAATGTCGTGGCACACAGCGTCCAGATAATTGTCCACCACAGAATAAGCCAAAATGCGCCACCGGCAATGCCCTCGCCCTTAAGTATTAACAAGTAGTTTTTAATGCCAATCCAGACAAATTTGTTTTGATGGCGTGGGTCTAAATTGGTAAACGATATCAATATCGTCGTCATAATCGGCACCAGCACAATAAATAAAATCACCAAATAGGCCGGCACTGACACCAAGTAGGGAAACCCCTCGCGTTCAATGCCCTGACGGGTTTCAAACCAGTTGCGCGGTCTTACGCCGCTAATCATTTTCTTTTCAACGCTATTGACGTCTTTAAATGATAAAAAGTAGATAATGAGTGCAATTGACATCAGCGCAATGGCAATGACGCCTTCAATTAAAAAGATGATCGAACGGTCAATTTTTAGGCCGCCCTTTGCTAAACTGATCAGGCCAAAGATGCCCTCGCCTTGAAAGTTGCCATAGCCAAGAAAATAAGGAATCGCAATTAAGTAAATAAATGTCGAAGCCAACAAGTATAAAACAGCCTTTATATATTGTCTGTTCAGCAATTGACCAAGCCCCGGTAACAATATTGTCATATATGAAATAATTGGCGAAGTTTTTTCTACTTCAACCGGTGTTTTGCGACGCGTATCAGAAATGTCGAGCGACATCACATTTAATAAGCGCTTCGGTTCTATTTTTAGCTGATGCTTTATATTTTTTATTTGATCAGTTAAACTCTTTTGTGGATCTTGGTAACTATTGGCCGAAATGTCTTCTTTGGCTTTGCGCTTGGCGATAAACACTTCATTTTTTAACGCCTTACCAGAAATAACGCCCTGCTGTTTCTTTTGTTTCAACGCGGCTATTTCGTCTGCTAAGGCCTTGTCGCGCGCCGCCTTATATTCGGCTATCGCCTGCAATGTTTCGGCCCGTTTGGCCTGATCAATGTCTTCTAGTGCACGCTGTTTTTCTGCTAAGCTAGCCTTTAAGCGCGTGTTACTGTCGACAATATCGGGCAGATAGTGCAATTCGTGCGCCGCCACTTCACATTCTAACTGAGCATCGTAACTCAAGTCGACATACTGCTGATAAAACTTGTGTTTGGCTTCAGCCCTAAACAGCTTCAGTTTCACTTTTTTTATGATTTTTTGATCTTTTAACGTGGCTTCATATTGCTTTGAATCGCTTTTTAATTGATTTAAGAACTGTTTTTCTTTAGCGTGGTAATCATTTAATGCTTTGATATAGGAATGCGTATTTTTAGCTACTTTTTTGCCTTCAGCTAAGTCTTTTAAGTATAAGTTTTTACGCGCATGTTCGTTGCCTATATCATCTCTTATTGTTTTGAGATAGGCCACTTGTACCTCCTTTTTTATTATTTATAGTGATGACCTTAATGAAATAGAGCACATATAAGGCAACAATAATGTAATACAGTAGTGACTGGTAGTTGAACAGCACGACCAGCAAAATAATGCGCACTAGCACAATCATGCCAAAGAACAAGTGATAATAGCGATTTATGGTAATCTTGTCAAATGTAAAGTAGGTGTAAAGCGTTATGATAATCGGCTCAATAATATTCATAAAGTAGTTTTGCATGGTATAGCTGATAAAAACGCTAAAATCTACATTTTCTGTCAGTGCTTGAAAGGCCTTAAAGGCTTCACTGCTCTTGGTGATCATCAGCGATTCAAGCGATGCTACAAATATAATTAACCCGGCGATTACAATCATAATCGTTAAGTGCTTATTGTTTTTCATGTCATCTCTCATATAAAAATAGAGGCGCATAAAACACCTCTACTTTTATAAATCATCACTACTGAATATTTGTCATCATGGCATCAAACGACGCCTTTATTTCTTTGTAGGCTTCTTCTGCGCTCGTCGGCTTGGTTGTATTCCACGATAGTAAAGCGTTCTGCCATGTGTCCCAAACGGCGCCCCACTCAGAGAATAACGGGCGATCAGTCGATGCAGGATAAGAATTATAAACGGCTGCAATCAGCTCTTTTTGCGCAGCGCTTAAATCCGAATTTTGGTAAACATCAACTTTTACGTTTTCTAAAATTTTGCCAGTTGACTTAAAGAACTCAACCGCATGTTCTGGGTTGACAATTTCTTTAATCATCTCTCGTGCAATAGCCAATTTTACAGGCTCTTGCTCAAGGCGTGAATTAATCGCTAGGCCCCAACCGCCTTTCCAGTGAGTGAGCTGTTTGCCGGCAACTGTTATTTTACCAATCGGCAAAATTGCTAAGTTTTCCGGGCCAGCTAATTCCATTAATTTAGCTTGATCCCATGGGCCTGTAATTTGAGCAACGCCCTTGCCGCCAGTTTTAAACTGCTCGTCGATATAGCCCCAAGCAGCATCTTTATCAAACATCGGCGTACCCGCTTGCGTGTGCATGTCCCAATACTTGTAAATTGCTGTAATTACAGCCTTTTGATCGTCGTTAAGGTCAGCCCAAGACTTAGTCATATCTGAATTAAAGCCGCCTTCGTTTGATAAAAATTCAATATCGCCAGCATTGGTCAATGCTACGCCAAACCACGCGTTAAATACCGGTACAATAACTGTAGCTGGGTCTTTAACATCGTTTATTTCAATTGTACCGCTAATGTCAACACCGTTTGCTTCGGCATTTTTCTTGTTGACAAATGCTACAAGTGTCTCAATATTGAGCGGAAAGCCAACGTATTGACCTTCGACATTAAAGCGGCCACCTAAACCCTTGTCAAAGTCAGCAAAACCGCCGAGTTGATCGGCCATTGCTTTAGCATCAAACGCTGCCAAGGCTTCTTTTTCTATTAAACCGTAAAGACGGTCTGCCGGAAAGGCAAATACATCGGCGACATCTGGGTTGGTAACGCTGGTTTTATCAAGTGTTTCCAAGTGGTCAAAAGATGCCACTTCTTGCAAGTTGATCTTTACATCAGGGTGCTTTGCAATTACGCGGTCAGCAGCCTGTTTGTAGTAATCCATCCAATCTTTTTCAGCTTGTACTGTAATTTCACCTGCCAATTCATTAGAATCAGCTTCTTTTTTGGGTTCTTCTTTGGCGCCACAACCAGCAGCAAACAAAGTTAAGACTAAAATAAGTGCTAACCCAATTTTTAATTTTCTTTTCATGCTCTCCTCCTAATATCAGTGTTTTTTGATAACACAATTATATAACTAAACGTTTTTAATATCAAGTCACCCCAATTCTAGACAAATTATTTTTGATTGTTTATAGCCCGTTTTTTTTATACAGAATAATCAGGGTTTAAAGATTAGAGTTGTCATTATTTGGTATATATGCCATGTAGGCTTATGTAAAACTAAGGAGGATAAAATGGGTTTACTAGACAATGTTAAGGATATGGCAGAAAAAGCAACAGGGCAAGACTTTGATCAGTACTTAGACAAGTTACCAGAAGGCCTTTCAGATGTATTTGATGCTGATTTTATGAAAGAAAATACGCAATTTAGCGATATTAAAAGTTTCTTCAGCGAAGGCGGTTTCAGTGTAGAAAAACTGGCAGATGTCAAGAGCTTACCAGTTGAGGCGCTCAACAAATTTGTCGGCGAAAAGACAAACTTTGGCGACTGGCCTTCAATGTTACAAAGCGCAGCTAGCAAGTTCTTAAAATAGTAAAATGTAAATAATGCTACTCCTCTATTAATTTAATATGGGGAGTAGTCTTTTTTGGATAATAATATGACTAAAAAACCAATACTGACCTATAGTTTTATCGCCATCAATACGCTATTATTCGTCATGATGATGCTGTTTGATTGGCGTTTATCATATGCCACACTCGTCAATTTCGGCGCAAAGGTTAACTTTAGAATTGCCGATTATCAACTGTGGCACTTGGTGATGCCGATTTTTTTACACGGCTCGATACAGCATCTGGTGTTTAACAATATGGCGCTTTACTATTTTGGCACAGTTATCGAATTTCAATTGGGGCGTTGGCTTTACGCCGTCAGCTATATTTTAATTGGCATAATTGCCAGCATTGGCTCATTTATCTTTGTTCCCAATGTTTCACTGGGTGCTTCAGGCGTTATCTACGGCTTTATGGCATACCATCTTTACCTCTACTTACTGAATAAAGAGTTGTACTTACACGTCTTTGGCAACAGTATTTTAACGCTAATCGGCGTCAATGTCTTGCTTAACTTTATCGTGCCCAACATCGATATTGCCGGGCATTTGTTTGGCTTTATCGGCGGCTTTATCGTCTATTCACTAATTTTACCAAAAACGGCAATTCGCTTTTTTAAGCCGCTTGCCCTACTGCTGCTGGTCATTATTGGCATAGGCTTTGGCTATCGCATGAACAGCTACCCGCAAAGCGAAGAATACTTTGTTACCAAAGCCGCGTACTATTATCAGATTGGTGACATGCAGCGCGTTGATCAAATAGAAGCGGCTTATCAAAAAATGCTGCTCGAAAAGCGCTAGCAACACTACTCAATTGCAGAATAAACCAGATTGTCAAACTTTATAACGATTTTCACACATTGCCATGTATAATCCGGGATTGACAATCAATTAAAAGGGTACGTATGAAATAACCTATAAAAAAACGAGGAGGTATCTATGAAAAAAGCGTTTAGTTTATTGCTTGTGGCCGTATTAGTGATCGGTATTATGGGCGGTTCGGCATTCGCCGATAGCAAGTATACGGTACAACCGGGCGACGTGTTGTGGAAAATAGCCGCTCAAAATGGTGTTAGTGTCGCCGAGTTAGTTAAATACAACAACATGAAGAATCCGAACTTAATTTACCCAGGCGATGTAATTATGATTCCAACTGGGCCGGTTAATGAACAAAGCGAACTCGAAGTTAAACCCGAACCGGCGCAAATAGCAACACCGGCTACTACACAGCGCGTCGTTATTTTACACACTAACGACATGCACGGCTTCTTTGTCGAAGGCAAATACGACGGCATGGGCTTGGCAAAAATTGCCGCTTATTACAAGCGCGTACTAGCTGGTAACCCCGCCACTTTCTTAATAGATGGCGGCGATGCCTTACAAGGTAACAACCTCGTAACTGTTTCTGATGGCGAAACCGGTACGGGCTTAATGAACGATGCCGGCTTCGACGTAATGGTTGCCGGTAACCACGAATTTGACTACGGTTCAGAACAAACCATTAAATTAGCTGATATGCTAAACTTTCCAATGCTATCTGCCAATGTTAAAAGAGCAGACGGCTCTGATTTCTTAAAAGAAAACGTCATTATCGAAAAAGGCGGCGTAAAAGTTGGCTTCTTTGGCTTGACAACACCGGAAACAACTTATAAATCACACCCCGACAACACAGCCGGCTTGAAGTTTTTATCGATCTATGACGTCGCAGCAGAGCAAGTTAAAACCCTCAAAGCGCAAGGTGCTCAGATTATTGTATGCGTCGCTCACCTTGGCGATGAAGGCGATTACACAAGCGCTTCAGTTGCCGAAAAAGTAGACGGCATCGACCTAATTGCCGACGGCCATTCACACACCATCGAAAACATCGAAGTTAACGGCACGCTTATTGTGCAGGCTGGCGAAAAAACAAAAAATCTTGGTCGCGTTGACTTCTTAATGCAAAATGGTAAAATTGTCGGTAAAACAGAAGCACTGCTCAGTAAAAAATTGATGTCAGACTTCTCTGGCGATCAAGCCGTTGCAATGGATATTGACAAAGTGGTCGAACTCAATAAACCAATTTTAGAAAAAGTAATTGCAACCTCACCCGTTCAATTAGATGGCGAAAAACCGCAAGTGAGAGCCGGTGAAACCAACTTAGGTAACTTAATTGTCGAATCATTACTCGATATTTCAAAAGCCGATATCGCCTTTACCAACGGCGGTGGCATTCGCTCGTCACTACCAGCTGGTGACATCACAGTTGGCGATATTTTAACTGTGCTGCCGTTTGGCAATACAGTGCGCGTAATCGAGTTATCTGGCGCCGACGTAAAGGCAGCCCTTGAAAATGGCTTTAGCACTTACCCAGAACCACTTGGTGGCTTCCCACACGTTGCTGGCCTAACCGCCACATTTGACGCCAGCAAGCCAGCCGGCGAGCGCGTAGTTGAAGTCAAAGTCGCCGGCGAACTGCTCGACTTAAACAAAACCTATAGTTTAGTTACCAACGACTTTTTGGTTGCCGGTGGCGATAATTACGAAATGTTCAAAGGCAAAAAAGTAATTGGTGAATTTGGCGCAATGGATGAAGTATTAATCGACTACCTCAATGCCAATGGCTTTGATAAAGCTAAAACTGATGGTCGCATAAAAGAAATATCTGGCGCTATCAGCTTTTTAATCAATTTACTAGTCGCTTAGTTGCTCGAATAATTTAATTCACTTCAAATGGGGCGGTGCAATTGTCGCCCCTTTTGGCTAAATAAATCTATTTAACCGTATTGAAATTTATGACAAACCCCAGAATATTCGCGCCACTGCCCAAAACCGCAGCAACCTTTTATAAAACTGAGATTTGTCGATGACGGCTTCGCTTTCACTCAAAATGACAGCTTGACTGAATCTTAAAGCGCTTGTCATACGCTAGCGCGAATAATCGGGTAAAATGTCTTAAAGATAGGAGATCATGTGAAAAATACAAAGAGAATCAGCACTGAAAACGCTGCGCTTATCGTAATAGATATGCAAGAAAAATTACTGCCGCTGATACACAATTATCAAACCATAATCAGCAACAACAAAATACTGCTTAATGCCGCAAGGCAACTGGGCTTACGAACAGTGGTCACCGAGCAATATCCCAAGGGAATGGGCCCTACTGAAGCCAGCCTTTTAGAGGAATTCGACAGCAGTAAAGTACTTCAGAAAATGACATTTTCAGTATATGGTGACAATCAGGCAGACATTAATCAATTGGTCAAAGACGGCGTAGACACCTTTATACTCGCCGGTATAGAAGCACATGTCTGTGTTTATCAAACCGCCAAAGACCTATTAAATAAAGGCTTGACAGTCTATTTAGTATACGATGCAGTGGGCTCAAGAAATGAAATGAACCACAAGTATATACTGGATACGCTGCTCAGTATGGGGGCCTTTTTAATACCAACTGAAAGCGTACTGTTCGAACTAATGGTCAACGCCAAGCACCCATCATTTAAAACAATAACAAAGCTTATTAAGTAAAAATTGAGGAGAAAAATGGAAAACAATAAAATTAATTTAGCAGATCCTTCAGCCTTGGGCTTGTTTGGCCTGGCCATGGTAACATTAGTTGCCTCATCGCAAAAACTAGGTTGGACAAGCGACGTGTCGTTAATCATTCCGTGGGCAATCTTTTTAGGTGGACTCACACAAGTTTTTGCCGGTATAAACGACGCCAAAAAGAATAATCTATTTGGTTCGACAGCATTTTTTGGTTACGGCATGTTTTGGATTGCCGTCGCCTTTACTTGGTTTATCACCAAGGGCGTCTTCGGCGAAAACTTAATGACAAATGCCGATATTCGAGAGTTGGGCTTTGCATTTTTAGGTTATTTAATCTTTTCAATTTACATGACAATTGCCGCTACAAAAACCACCAAAGTACTGTTCGCAATTTTCTTTTTAATTGATTTGCTCTTTCTTGGCTTAACACTTAGCGTCATATGGAAAATCGAATTTGGGCACACGCTTGCCGCATATTCAGAGTTTATCATCTCGATGTTAAGCTTTTATGCATCGGCAGCACATGTAATTAATCATACTTTTGGCCGGGAAGTCCTAAAATTAGGTAAACTATCCTAATAACCAGAAAAAAGCTCCTTGAGAGCTTTTTTCAGTTTTATGATTCTAGTTCTTACGTTTTTCTGGGTGCCAAGTTGTATTACACACTAAAAAACACCTGCGTTTTTCTGAGTGCCAGGTTGCTTTATAAACACAATCGCAACCGCTTTCTGTTTTGGTGCCAGGTTGCTTTATAAGCACAATTGTTATGCTATCATCTCGACCAACACGCCGATTTGTCATTTCGACTGAAGCAGCATAGCTGCGAAGCGGAGAAATCTCGGGTTTGCATTTGACTTTGCTTTTTCGCTTTTTCTTTCCACTATTCAACTTTATCATCATCTCGACCTATATTTCATTTGTCGCAGACAAATTTCATATTGCGTAGCAATATTTCACGGCGCGACAGCGCCATTTCATGCAGCGCAGCTGTATTTCATTGAAAAGCACTTGTGCTTTTCTGGGTGCCAGGTTGCATTATAGATACAACCGCTACGCCGCCATTTCGAACAACAAAGCAGATTGCTTGATACCTAACTTCTCCTTTCGACCGAAGCAGCATAGCTGCGCAGCGGAGAAATCTCAGGTTTGCATTTGACTTTGTAAGCAGATTGCTTGCAATCTGCTGCGTCGCAAGTTTTTTATTTATCACCCTGATTTTTTTAATCATGA
>PDWI01003405.1_pt1 | contig 22459 bp, 16 predicted proteins | sample 1430891 | NCBI WGS metagenome assembly PDWI01 (sample SAMN01162508, study PRJNA174530) | Oral metagenome, whole genome shotgun sequencing project. | biome: Marine environment; feature: Marine mammal; material: Swab sample of the gingival sulcus; isolation source: swab sample of gingival sulcus... | reverse complement strand
GCTCTTCCAAACCTAAGGCTATCGTAAATATGTCTAGCGAATTTTTCATATACAAAATTAACTATTTTTTTCCTTACCCACTATATTATGCATAGAACCCATTTTTTCATGTCAATACCGTATATAAATTTGAAAAATAAAGTCCTTACAAAATTACAAAAATTTTTCAATATAACAATAAAAAAAACACACTAAGCTCCCTGAGCGTAGTCGAAGGGGCGGTAGCTTTTTCTTGTAGCTTCCGACTTAGACTTCGCTCAGCCTACTTGTGAAGAGCAGTCGAAGGGGCGGTATTTTATTTGGTAATTTAACATAAATTTATTTTTTTGGCTTAGTATTTGTTGGGCAGATAAGGAATTCTGCGTAATTTTGCAGTTTTGTGAGTATGGCAATATATTGAGGGGAATATGAAAGCTAAATTTACTGTTGGTATAATGATTATGTTTTTGTCTGTGGGTCTAACTTTAGGGCAGAAAACACAAGTAATTAATCTTAACTACGGCAATTATCCTAATAACTCATTCGATGTATATTTCGTTGATGAAAATCACGATTTAATTACCAATGTGAAAGAGAATGAAATTAAGTTGTATTCAAATCTTGGTAATACATCTGAATTAAAGGTCGTCTCCTTTACACGAGAACCTAATGAGATTGTAAATCCTTACAACTTAACAGTTGCATTCGATAACTCTTTCGGCAAATCAGGAAATGATGCTGACTTTGAATTATCAAAACATTTATTAAAAGAAATTTTGAAAAAGGTACGGGGTACAACACGAAAAATATCCGTAACCTCATTCGACCACCTAAGTTATCTACATCAGCCTGCAACAGCGGATTTTGATTCTGTAATGAGTTCTATTAATTTCATCAAGGATACTGAATATTCGTTCGTTTCCTCTGTTTTTGAAAATAGCCCTACTTCCGGGTTTGAAAATGCGAAAAGTGAAATAGACTCTCGTCTATTGATTTTCACCGATGATATGGACGAAGTAGATGCTACTACACTAATCGAATCTGCCAAGTCATCAAATATAGCGGTTTACGTCGTATCAATCAGTAGTAAACCAAGTATATCACTGACTAAACTTGCAGAAGAAACAGGCGGATTTGTTTATTATGTCGAAATGTCGGATAATACAAAAGAAGACGATATGGATTATACCGCTGAGTTCTTCAAAGCCCGTTTTTTAGCTCTATCTCCTTACCACTTTGAATACATAGCAAGTCCTGTTTGGAATCATCAAAATTATTTAGTAGTTAAAAATGAAAGATATACAAACTGTCTGGCATCAACTATGTTCAAAGATGAGTTTGACCAGCACCCATGCTTAGAATTTGAAGTTGAAGGCAAGCCTTATCTTGGTTTTTCTGCTGTTCCTGTTAATGGTGAAACGTCTAAAGATGTAAAAATAACAGCTCGCAACGGAGATGTCAGAATTTACGGAGTTGAAATTTTGACAGATAAAGGCGGCGAAATCAGATATAACCTACCTGAATTTAACGATATTCTAAAAATCATGAGTGACAACCATACAGAGCTTCTCAAACAAGATCAAAGTTTTACTGTAAAGATAAAATACAGTCCTGAAACTCAGGAAATGATTTTCACAAAATTAAGAGTCAGCACAGATGCGATATACGGAAGAGAAATGTTTATTACTGCCGGATATCCAAGTGTTGCTCCATCAGGAGTTCCGACTATTGAAATCCTATCTCCCGAAAAAAATGCAGTTTACAAAGTTGGTGACACGGTTCCTGTTATTTGGGAAGGACTATTGCCGGAAGATATGGTACACTTGACTTTGCTTTCGACAGTAGATGGAAAAACAACACGTGTGGATTCATTGGAAAGAGTGGAAGATGGTATCTATGGAGAATATCTAATCAATGATTCTTATCCGGGAATATCACTACCAGGTATTAAACGAAACTGGACTTTCGATAACGGCGAAATAGATTCCTGTCAAATTGAGCTTATCCAATGGTGGCCAAACAAAATTGGTAAAACAACTGTCTTAGAGCATAACGATGCCGTAAATTCCGCTTATTTTAGTCATACATTAAATCTTCGTGTTATTACAGCAAGTGCAGATTCTACGATTTCTATTTGGAAAACACAGACAGGTAACTTAGAAAAAAATCTGAAAGTTCACGATGCAGCTGTAAATTATGCTGAATTTTCAAATGATGATAATTTCTTCCTTACAGCTTCCGATGATAAGACTGTAAAGATTTGGGATGCAAAGTCTTATGATTTGATTAATACTTTTCAATTATCTGCACCTTGTAAAACAGCTAAATTTTCAATACAAAGTGACTATGTGATCGCAGCGGATATGAAAGCAAATATTTATGTTTGGAAGATTTCTGACCCAGGTACCCCTATTTACAAAAAATCAGTAAAACCATCAAGCTATCAAAATAACATCAAAAATTTGGATATTCACCCTACTAAAAATGGATTATTCATGTTCTGTAGCTATGATGGCTCAAGTATTTATTTCGATGATTTTTTGAATCCAAGTAGTAATTTTCTAAATAGATTGAATATAAAAGATGAGTTAGGAAAAAATGCAACCAACTTAGATGTACCATACTGTAAATTCAACGAAGACGGCGATATGTTTGCAGTAATAAGTTCACCTGCCGAAGTAAATGGTGCAACCGTTGATAAAAATATTTCTCTATGGGATTTCAACTCAAATACTTATGACTTCTCGCTAAGAACTACGCTTGATACAAACCAATGTGGGGCAGCCAAATCCGTAAGTTTTAAAAATGATGCTGTATTGGGAAGAATGATGATTATCGCAAATGAACGAAATAATATCTTCGTATGGGATATTGACAATTCAAGACCTCATACTGACTTCCCCGAAGGTACTCCGGAACATACCGAAGATGTAAATACAGCGGTATTTAACTTTGACAGTTCGGTGATGCTTACATCCAGTTTGGACAGCACAGCACGTATTTGGTACAGAAATAATATTTCTGTTCAAGTGGATACATCTGATTATTTCTCGGTAAAACTGCCGAAAATTTCATCTCCCGGGTATAATTTTGATTTGACTCCTGTGACTTTTATCAGAGATGCAATAGAAGGATTCAATCTTAAACGAGAATCCAGAGTTCCTGTGAAAATAAACAAAATCAACGTGATTGATGATGCAGAAGGAAACTTCTCATTACTAAATCAATATGGTACTGAGGAAGGTATAAATCAAATAGATTGGATTGATACAAGTATTCCTATTAGATATTCACCTAAAAGCAAAGGTCAGCATACAGCAAAAGTTGAAATAGAATATGAAAATAACATACCTCAACACTATTTCGATAAAGGCGATGTTTCTGAAAAATTCGTTTTTGAAATCGAAGGGGCAGGCTATGTTAAAGAATTAGAGAACAAAGTAAATATCATTGATTTTGGCGAGATTGAAAAAGATGAAGCTTTTGCAATTACGGTTAGTAACTTTATCGAAAATACCTCTCCTCTTCCAATAGAAATCAGTAAAATCGCATTAGATGGTTTTGCCAAAGATGAATTCATTATTCAGGATACAGGAATTGAATCATATCCATTTACTCTCAACCCCGGCGAAAAACTTCCGATTAGAGTAGCATTCACTCCTAAAGAATATGGGGCAAAATCAGCACAAATTTATTACAATTGTAATGGTAACTTCACCCCTGTTCCGATTAATTTATTTGGTATAGGAAGCCCTGTAACGTCTGATTCTATCAGAATCAAAATCGAAGATTTTTCAGGAAAACCAGGAGATATTGTTGATGTACCTATTTTACTCGAAGAAAAATACTTGGAAAAAACTGATGAGAAAATCGAAGGATTTACAGGCTACATCAAGTTCAATAAAACATTATTAGAACCAGTAGGAGATTTCGAAATAGATTCAACTTTTGGAATGATGAGAATTATCAAGATTAATCTTCCGAAAGAAGCCGATGAAAATAATATTTTGAAAACTATTCAATTCAAGGTCGGTTTGGGTAATGATACTCTTTCTCCTGTAGTGTTAGATGAATTTGTGCCTATCGGTTTGGCAAAAGTTAAAGTGCATGAAGAATCAGCACAGTTTACTTTAAAAGGTTATTGCGAAACAGGTGATACGCCGAGACTTTTCGACCAAGATGGATTAATCAAACTTGCCCAAAATGCACCTAATCCATTCTCAGAAAAAACAACTTTCAGTTTTGATGTCCTCGAAAAAGGTACTACAAAATTATACATCACAACAAGTAACGGTAAACTCGTTAAAACAATAGTTGAAGAAGATTTGGAAGCTGGACATTATGAATATACATTCTCTGCAGAAGGTATTGCTCCGGGAAAATATTTCTATACGCTCGAAACTCCAACTCAAAGACATTCTAAGTCCTTAGTTATAGAAAGATAATATTATTATCTATTATTAAAGAAAATGTCCGGCATATTTGAATGTTGGACATTTTTTGTGATATAGATTAGTATATTTTTCTCAACACTATGTAACTATGTCCTCAAATATTCGTAATTTGGGATATTCATTATTGACATTTTTTTAATAACTACATGAGGATGAAATGGCAAATTTAACTGGCATAGAACCTAAAGAAGTTTGGAGAATATTTGAAGGGCTGTGTAGTGTTCCCCACCCATCAAAAAATGAAGGCAAAATCGTAGCCTATATCGAAAAATGGGCTAACGACCATGGTTTCGAAAATATGAAAGATAAAATCGGTAATTTAATCGTTCGAAAACCTGCTACTAAGGGTATGGAAGATAAAATTCCTGTGTGTATCCAAGGACACGTGGATATGGTAACAGTTGCAGAAGAAGGAATCGAAATTGATTTTGATAACGATGGTATCAAGCCTACGATTGATGGTGATTGGGTAACCGCAGAAGGAACAACGCTTGGTGCTGATAACGGTATCGGCGTTGCAATGGGTATGGCAATCATGGAATCAAATGACATTCCCCATCCGCCACTCGAATTACTTTGTACAATCGACGAAGAAGTTGATATGACTGGTGCGATGAACCTCGAACCAAATAAGCTGAATGCAAAGATTATGATTAATATTGATTCGGAAGAATGGGGACATTTTACAATCGGTTGTGCCGGTGGTTGCGATGGTTACGGTGAGTTTGATTATATCGCTGAAGATGCCCCTGCTGATGAAAAATATTATCGACTTGACGTGAGAGGACTACAAAGTGGTCATAGCGGTATCGAAATTCATGACGGCAGAGCAAACGCATTAAAATTTATGACTCGCTTGGTTTATAATCTTCAAGAAAAATTTGATATTTCATTATCAGCTTTAGAGGGTGGCGAAAAACACAACGCAATACCAGGCAAAGCATACTCAATCGTTGGCGTAAAACCTGACAAAGAAGAAGAATTCAAAAAATATATCGACGAATTTTTCGGAATTATCAAATATGAATACAAATCAAAAGAACCAAATGCAGAAATAGCTGCTATACCTACAGATGCTCCAAAACGAATTATGTCTAAAGAGTTTGCAACTCGTTTCATTCGTACTCTTTATGCACTTCCTCACGGCGTATATCGTTGGTCTCCGGATATACCGGGAGCTGTTCAAACATCATTGAACTTGGCAATCATTAAAACTTTAGATAATACTATAGAAATTCATACAAACCAAAGATCTTCGATTGCTTCTGAAAGAGATGAGCTTGCTACTAAAGTAAAAGCTACTCTTGAGCTGGGCGGTGCAAGAGCTAAAATTTCGGGACACTACCCTGCTTGGCCTCCAAATACAGATGCAAAAATCCTTGAAACTGCTAAGAAAGTTTACAAAGATATTTATGGCGAAGACGCTATCGTTGAAGCAATTCATGCTGCTTTGGAATGTGGTATCATCGGCGAAATATACCCTGAAACGGAAATGCTTTCATTGGGTCCAAACTTACGTGAAGTTCACACTCCTAAAGAACGTTGCGAAATATCTACTACAAACGAATGCTTCAAATTCATCTGCGAACTTATGAAGCATATACCTAACAAATAAGAATCGTTACATACTGACGATTATACTATGCAAAAATCCGACTGCTTTTTTGATTGGGTAGTCGGATTTTCATATTAATAAAATTGGAATAAATTATCAACATCATAAACTCAAATACCAAGTTTTTTGTAAGTTTGTAGTTTATGTATTTGTATTTTATTAGTTTATGAAAAAAATATTATTTATAATAATATTGATATTCCTGCCGATAAGTCTATTTTCCAAAATCAAATTAGGGATAGATGTTTTGGCCGAAAATGATTTCGAACAAATCAGGGGCAAAAGAGTTGCTCTACTGACCAACTTCGCTGGAAGGACTAATACTGGAGTACTCTCTGCTGATTTGTTAATTAGTGAATCCGTCCTTGAAAATACATTTGATTTCGTCGCTATCCTTTCTCCTGAGCATGGGCTATACACAACAGTACCTGCCGGAAAAAAAGTAGATGATGGCACTTATAAGGGATTTCCCGTTTATTCTCTGTATAAAGACACTCGTAAACCTACAAGTGAAATAATGAATGAAATCGACGTAATTCTGATAGATATGCAAGATACGGGAGTACGTTCATATACATATCTCTCAACTATGTACAAAACTATGGCTTCAGCACACTTTTACGGTAAAAAGGTTATTGTTTTGGATAGACCCAATCCACTCGGAGGACTTGTAGTTGACGGAGGAACAGTAGAACCAGGACGAGAGTCATTTGTAGGTATAATTCCGGTAAGTTATGTTCATGGCTGCACTTTTGGAGAATTGGCGAAAATGATAATCCAAGAGGGCTGGCTCAAAAACGAGCAGGGCGAAACCATAGTATGCGATTTAGAAGTTATACCAATGGAAAATTGGCAAAGGTGGATGGGCTGGGAAGATACCGGATTAACATGGTTTCCGACTTCGCCTCATGTTCCGACAATCGCTGCTGTGCGTGGTTTGGCGAGCTTCGGTATATTTGGTGAATTAGCAATTACCAGTATTGGAATTGGAACTACCACCCCATTTCAATTAATTGGAAAACCTGACTTTAATCATAACATAATAAACTCACGATTACTAGAGAAAAACTACGGAGAATTTGTGTCTTTTGCTTGGTCGCAAATTGTGTATATGCCAATATACGGAATGTACAAAGGGCAGGCAGTAAACGGGTACTTTTTCAATTTTTACAACCGTACTACGTCTCAACCATATACCGATGGAATCAAATTTTTCTTGGCTCTTAGGAAAGATTATCCCGAATTATTCTATCAGACAGAACACAAAGAACGAAGCGTAAATATGTTCAAAAAAGTTACAGGAACTTCGGAACTCTACGAAAGTTTTATTAATTTTGTAGATGATGAAGATGTACTTCGTGTGGCAAACAACAATAAAGAGGTTTACCTCGAAATACGTAATAAGTACCTGCTCTATTATTAATAATCACATTGGGGGGAAATAGTGAAAAAATTTAATATCACCATACTATTTTTTATTCTTTCAGCAACGGCCTTATTTGCACAGCAAGCAGAATACTTACAAGTAAAGCCTGAATCAGGAGATGGTATTGAAAAATTATTAACCCGATACAATCTACCTTTCAATGACGAATATTTTAATTCATTCAAAGAACTCAACCAAGGTAAACTAACCTCATACGACGGTCTTCACCTGACTAAAACTTATAGTATGCCTATCAAAGTTTATAAATTTAATGATATTAATATCCGCTCAACATTGGGAATTAAAGACTATGATGTTGCTCTTGCTATACAGCACTACAACGAGGAACTTACAAAATCTGGTGTTAAAACGGGAGACTTTCGAGATACAAAAGAATTATGGGTACCAATCCACGGAATGGACGAAATCCCTGATTTCAAAAAAACAAAAATTGTGGATATACCCGTAGAAAAAGAATATCCTATTTTCGGAGAGAAATACAGCAAAGTAAAGCAGACGGATTTCAAACTCAAAGACAGGGTATTTTACATCGTAAGCGGACATGGCGGCCCCGATCCTGGAGCAATCGGCCAGAAGCAAGGATATGACTTACACGAAGACGAATACGCATACGATGTTTCTCTGCGTTTAGCACGTAATCTTCTTTTACACGGAGCAAAGGTTTATATCATTGTACGTGATGATGATGACGGAATCAGAGATGAAGTTTATCTCAATAACAGTAATGATGAATTTTATCTCGGAGGCTCTACAATAGATGCAAACCAAAGAGCAAGACTTCAAAAAAGAGCTGCCATCATAAACGAACTTTATCAAAAAAATAAGGCTACCGCTAAATCTCAAAATGTGATTGTTACTCACGTTGATTCCCGCTATGTTCAGAAACGAATTGATATATTTTTCTATTACAAGAACGGAAGCAAAAACGGAAAAAAATTAGCTAAAACTCTGCTGACCACTATCGAAAAAAAGTATCGCAAAGCACAGCCGGGCAGAGGATATGACGGAACAACATCAACACGAAATTTGTATATGCTAAATAACTGTCTGCCGGAATGTACATACATCGAAATAGGTAACATTCAGAACCCTTTAGACCAAAAACGTATTTTGGTAAATGATAACCGTCAGGCAATTGCAAACTGGCTGACAGACGGACTACTCAAATACTACAATTAAAATATTAGTTTTAGTTTCCATTAATAGAGAGACATTATAATTAAAAATATCAATCATTAGCAAGCCCCCTGAGCGGAGTCGAAGGGTATTTGTGGGAAGCAAATCAAAAAACCTACCGCCCCTTCGACTACGCTCAGGGGGCTTGCTTGGTCGCTCAGGGTACTTGCTAACTATTGTTACTCCTTCTCAAAATTATGTTTTATGAATATACAGCACTAAAGAAAAAAAAACTTCGTCACAATTATTTTTTAGTTGGAAAATAAATATGATTTTTTTTGCAGGTCCCTGCCTTGCTGAAAGCAAAGAAGTAGTTTTTGAAACCGCGGATAAATTAGTCAATATATTTAAAAAATATCCGAATGCAGAGTTTGTATTCAAATCTTCATTTAGGAAAGCGAACCGGAGTTCTGTTAATTCATTCACAGGAGTTGGAGATGAAATTGCTCTCGGCTGGTTAGCAGAAGTAAAGAAGAAATACGGCGTAAAAATAATTACAGATATTCATACTACAGATGAAGCTGAGTTAGCGGCCCAGTACGTCGATATAATCCAAATACCTGCCTTTTTGGCAAGACAAACAGAATTAATAGTTGCAGCAGCCGAAACAGGGCTACCGGTCAATATCAAAAAAGGCCAGTTCATGGCTCCAGACGATATGAGCAAGGCTGCTAAGAAAGCAGAATCAGCAGACTGTAAACAGATTTATTTGACTGAAAGAGGAACATTTTTCGGATATCATGATTTGGTAGTGGATTTCAGAAGTCTGCTAATTATGAAAGAATTGGGCTATCCCGTGATTTATGATGCCACTCATTCACTCCAGCAACCTTCTATCGGTGAATGCTCTGGCGGGTTACGCCAGTATGCGAAACAGTTAGCAAAAGCAGCTGTTACCTGCGGCATAGACGGAATATTTTTTGAAACCCACCCTAACCCTGAAAAAGCACTGTGCGATGCTTCAACCCAGCTACCATTAGCAGATGTAGAAGATTTTATCGCCAGTCTTATTAAATTAGAAAAATTTATCAAAGACGAAAATATTTAGAGGAGCAAGCATGAAAATCATATCATGGAATATAAACGGATTGCGTTCGGTTAACGGACAAAATCCACGTACCAAATTCGGAAACAAGTATTACAAAAATTACCTATTTCCATATATCGAAACTGAAAATCCTGACATCATCTGTTTGCAGGAATCTAAATCTGACGAGGAACAAATCAAACCTGAATTACGTGCACCGGAAGGCTATCACGCGTATTACCACTCATGCCGAAGAAAAAAAGGTTATAGCGGAGTAGTCTGCTATACTAAAGAAGAACCAATCAAAGTGAACAAGGAAATTGGGATTGAAAAGTTCGATGAGGAAGGACGTATCTTGGAATTGGAATACGCTGATTTTACCCTTTTCAACATCTATTTTCCAAACGGACAGTCAGGTGATGACAGAATCACTTACAAATTGGAATTTTACAAATCACTATTTGAATATACTGAGAACCTAAGAAAAGAAGGTAAAAACTTAATTATAACAGGCGATTACAATACAGCTCACCATCCTATTGATTTAGCGAGACCCAAGCAAAATGAAAAGACTTCCGGCTTCCTCCCTATTGAAAGAGAAGAATTGGACAGAATAGAAAGTTTAGGCTATGTCGATACATTCCGAGAATTTAATAAAGAACCAGACAACTATACATGGTGGAGTAATCGTGGCAGAGCAAGAGAGAATAACGTAGGCTGGAGAATTGATTATTTCTTCGTTAATAAAGAATTCATGTCTAATGTTATAAATACCTATCACCAACCTGACGTTGAAGGTTCTGACCATTGTCCTATTATTTTGGAAACGAAGTAGTTACGATTATTATATAAAAAAGTAGAGACATAAAATTTTGTGCCTCTATTTTTTATATTTAATCTTTAAACTAAAATCCAATTTCCTCTATCTCTTCATTTGCGATATCCGATAATTCTTCTTTAGGTTTTGTTGAATCGTTATCATCAAGTTCATCAAAATCAGGATCATAATAATCTAACTTGATAACCGTTTTCTCCCCACACTTACAATATACTATAATCGAAATAATCTCGCCGTTAGTATCTCTATTTATCTCTATCATAGAGTTTTCGTGGTGCATCTCGGAGTAACTCGGGGAATCCAAAATTTCAACAGTACTGTTTTCATTTTGAATAAATTCACTACTGTATAGATGAATATGATTATTTCCCTTTTTATTTCCGGCCAGTTTAGGTGCTTTAACAAAGTCAGAAAATGATTTTTTCATTCGTTCTAAATCACGTCCGATCGCATCAGTATTTTCAAACCATTGTATCTCTTTTTCAATTTCTTCTTCAAGCTGTATATTCGGCTCAACACGTTCGGTATATATTGTTCCATGCTCTTCGCTGAATTTTGTTCCCTGAGCAGGAATATTTTCAGGAACTTCATATTCAGGCGTAATAAGTTCTTCATTGGTAAATTCTGTCACCTCCGAAGCCTCACTTGCCTTGATTAGGTTCTTATCACCTTTTCTAAGGTCTGTAATATTTTGATACTTTACCTGTGGACGTATAGTTGAATCAGGATTTTCTTTTATCATATCGACAATATCATCACTTGAAATCAATGGTTCCCCGATTGCTTCCTGATCTAGTCTTTGGAATTCCTCATAATCAATCTCACGAGGTCTTCCTACTACATGCTTGGTATTGAACTCATCAGGAAAAGGATTCGCATCTTCATCAATATTTTTATTTTTTGTACTCATATATTATTTGAAAAATGAAATAATAGCTTCAGAAAATACATCTAAATCATAGATTTCATCTACTAACTTAGACTTGATAATCGTTTCAGGCATACCAACCGCTATCGATGACTCAATAGATTGTGAAACTACATAACAACCTGACTTTTTCATTTTCATAACCGCATCTCCACCATCACGTCCCATTCCGGTCATAATAATTGGAAGTGCCTTGTGTTTATGATATTTATTAACTGAATCAAATAAAACATTTACACTTGGCTTGTAGAGTTCACCTTCCGGTTTATTACTGATTACGAGTTTTGCTGCATTTTTCAGATACATCTGCTTTCCACCTTCTGCAATATATGCATGTCCTGGTTGAATAATATCACCGTCTTTTGCTTCTGACACAGAAATCTTCGATTTAGAATCTAATCTTCTTGCCAAAGAATCCGTAAAATGTGGTGGCATATGCTGGGCAATAAGAATTGGAACAGGAAAATCTTTGGGTAAATCAGGAAGTACTTTCATCAATGCAGCAGGCCCACCCGTAGAAATTCCAATACAAATAATGGATATATCTTTTTTTGAAGGACGGTCTTTACCTGATACTGAATTTACAGAGAACACTGAAGATTTTTGCTTTGGAGGAGTGGACTTAGTAGTTATTGTAACAGAACCAGATATATCATCTTTTTTGCTTGCAGATTTCTGCTCCATGAGTGTAGAACGTCTGTGTAGATGATTGATAGCGGTTGGTTTCGTCATTATTTGGTCTATCTTTTCCAAGACTTCATCTTTCAATGAAGAAATACCTCTGAAAGCATCTTTCTTTGTTATAAAATCCATCGCCCCGGATTCTAAAGCATCAATCGTTGCGTTTGCACCATCTGAGGTTAAAGAGCTAAGCATAATTACTGGACACGGTCTAGTTTTCATTATCTCTTTTAATGCTTCTAATCCGTTCATAATAGGCATTTCAATATCAAGAGTGATAATGTCTGGCTTTAGCTCCAAGTTTGCTTGAACCCCTTTCTTTCCATTCTCAGCAACTCCTACCACCTCAGTCTTATCGGTAGAAAGAATTTTAGACAATGTATTTCTAATAAATGATGAATCATCAACAACCAGTATTCTCGTTTTATTCATAACTGTTCATTTCCTTTATAAAACTGTAGAGTAGTCATTTTCATACACTAACTCTAATAATTGAGCTACATCTAAAATCATAATTGGACGACCATCACCAAGAATAGTTGAACCGGCAATCCCCTTGATATTACCCAAATAATTTCCGAGAGATTTGATTACAATCTCTTCCTGTCCAATCAGTTGGTCAACTACTAATCCCATTGATTGCATACCAACAGATACGTTTACCACATATTTTTCTTTGATATTGCTTATCTCTTCAACGTTACTGATTTTTAAAATTTTATTTAGGTATAAAACAGGTAATACTTCTTCACGTATTCTGATAACTTCTTTGTTATTAACCTTGCTTACATCGCCATCTTCTATAGAAACTACTTCTGTTACAGAGTTCAATGGAATAGCAAATATTTCTTGGTTCACTTTCACGAGCAGACCTTGAATAATCGCTAAAGTAAGAGGAAGTTTGATTATGAATGTTGTACCCTTACCTAATTCACTTTCGATTTCAATTATACCTTTGAGCTTTTGAATATTAGTACGAACTACATCCATACCTACACCACGACCAGACACAGAAGTAACCTGTTTAGCAGTAGAAAATCCTGGAGCAAAAATCAGTTGATATGCTTCTTTATCTGACATTTGATCGGCTTGTTCTTTTGTAATAAGATCTTTTTCTATTGCCTTAGTTTTCAATTTTTCAGGATCCATACCGGAACCATCATCAGAAATTTTCAGAACTATATGGTTTCCTTCCTGGTCAGCATCTAATGATATAATTCCCTCTTCAGGTTTTCCAGCAGCTAACCGATTTTCTTTTGATTCTATACCATGATCACACGAGTTTCTAATCATGTGTGTTAAAGGATCATTAAGCTCTTCGATGATACCTCTATCTATTTCAGTCTCTTCACCAGTAACTACGAGTTTCATTTTTTTGTTATTCTCTTTCGCCAAGTCCCGAACAATTCGAGGTGCTTTTTGATATAATTTCGCAATTGGTACCATACGCATTTTCATTACGGCAGACTGAATTTCAGATGTCAATAAATCAATCGACCCCATTGCTTCCATTAAATCACGAACATTTTGTTCGTAGTTGGTAGTATCACGTTCCAAAAGTTCAGAAATCTGTGATAACCTATTTCTTCCCAATACCAACTCACCAGATAAATCCATCAACGTTTCAACTCTACTGACATCAATCCGTATCGTTTCCGCAGATTTTGTAACTGTTTTTTTAGTTGGTGTTACTTTTTTACCTTCCGATTTCTTCGAGGATTTAACAGAATTATTAGTTTTTGTTTTCTCTGTATCTACTTTTTTACCTTCCGATTTCTTATCTTCTTTTGTAATTTCAACTTGTTCTTTTACCACCTCTGCTTTTTCTTTTGGAACTGTATGCTCTTCAATTACTTCTTCGGATTTGGAAACAGATTCTGTACTCATTTCCAGATGTTCATCAAATTGGCTACTGAAAAGATCTTCGACCTCTTCAGTCATTTCAACTTCGAGAATACCATCATCTCTTCTTTCAGAGGCTTCCTTCTTGTGATCTTCGTTGATTTGAGCAAATGCCTGTTGTATTAAATCTAACTCATCATCAGTATAGTATCCATCATGGTCTCCAAAACTACTATCACCTAAGATAGAGTCAAGAGTATTTTCATTTTCAGATGATTCTTCTACTGCATTGGATCCGTTCGAGACTTCATATTGTTCTTCAGCTGAATCTGTTTCAACAACTTCACTTGCTTCTTGATTCGCTTCTACAGACATTCTGAAGTTAGACGGAATCTCCTCCCCTTTATTCAAAAGTTCTAATTTTTCTACGGTTAAATCGCTCGGAACATCTTCATCAATCCCTTCTGTTTTATTGTATAACATTTTAGATATTATATCCCAAACATCAAGCAGAACATCAATACACTGTATAGTAACTTGCAATTCTTGCTTTCTAAATTTATTCAGTAGATCCTCTGCATGGTGGGTTATTCCGGCAATATCATCAAAACCCATAAATCCGGAAGTACCCTTAATAGTATGAAAATTTCTAAATATACTATTAAGTAGGTCATAATTTTCCGGCTGGTCTTCCAAGGCCATTAAATCTTGTTGCAAGGCATCGAGAAGTTCGTTAGTTTCAACAACAAACCCTTCAAATATTTCCTGCATATCAGGGTCGTCAAACAAAATTTGCATAGCTACTCCTTTATTTTTTAGCAATTAGTTGTTTTGAAACAGTGCATCTATATATTCCTGCGACATTCAGTTATCTAAACTATCCATTCCCTCGGATAAATATAGAACTTGAATATCCACATTAATTTTTTCTTTTTTTATCTAGTTCAGGTATTTCATCAATATCACTTGAATTAATGCTATCAATCATTAAACCATCAGTCTGTTTTATTGGTTTTCCGGTGATTGATGAAATAGAATTGGGGGTAAAAATAATTTTACGGTGTATCTCTGTTTCATCTAAATTTTAGTTACTTGAAATACAAGATTCAACGTAAAGACTTGTAGTTACCACAAGAACTCCCAATCATAAAATAGAATCTAATTTTTCTTTAAGTACCTGTGGTGTAAATGGTTTAACTACATAATTATTCACCCTAGCTTTCAATGCATCAATAATATCCTCTTTTAAGCCCCTAGTCGTAACCATAAGTATTGGAACATTTCTATATTTTTCAGTTGCACGGACTTTTTTAGTAAGTTCCAAGCCACTCATGTTGGGCATATTCCAATCTGTAATAAGAACATCTACATCTTCTTTGTTCATAATACCAAAGGCCTCGACTCCATCATTAGCTTGTAAAACATCTTTATGACCAAACGAACCCAAGGCATTGATCACAATACGACGCATAGTCGGTGAATCATCAACTACGAGAAATTTCATATTTTATCCTCAACAAATATCTATATTTCATAAAAAAAATCAATCTCCCCAACACTATATTAATCGGCAAGATATTTCATAACTTCATATTGAATACGTTTTGTGTTGAAAGGTTTTACTAAATATGAGTTAGCCCCAACACTCAAACCTTTTTTAATATCCTCTTCCTGAGATAAGGAAGATAGAATAATTATTGGCAATTCTTCATATTGCGGATCTGATCGTACTGTTGAAATCAGCTGATAGCCATCTACATTAGGCATATTCAAATCCGTTACCAACAAATCAAAGTTATGCTTCGGTAATTTTTCAAGAGCATCCATACCATCTTCAGCTGCAACAATGTTAAATCCCTTGATTTTTAGTGCGAGACTGATAAAATTTCTAACGGAGGAGGAATCTTCTGCTATTAATATCGTTTTTTTCATTTTATTTTCACTTATTAATTTTCCAAAATAATATAATTAAAAACGTTATCTACTCTTTGTAATATGCCATCGCTTTTGCAAGGTGAATTAATTTAAATGCTTTTGATACACCATGAAGTGATTCAGAATATCCAATAAAGAGATAACCACCTCTGTTAAGAGAATTATAGAGATGAGAAACTACTTTTTGTTTCGCTTTAGTATCGAAATAAATTAGTACATTTGCACAAAATATCACATCACATTGAACAATTTTTCTCATTGCAACAGTATCAAATAGATTTACCTGTGAAAATCTTGCATATTGCTTTATTTCGTTATTAAGCAGATAGACACCATCTTTCTTTGTAAAATATTTTTTAAGTTGATTCGGGGGTACGTTTCGAATGGCATAATCCTTATATTTAGCAGCTCTCGCTTTAGCTAAAACAGCAGTATCAATATCACTGCCCAAAATTTGAAAATTGACATTTGGATATTTACGTTTCAAACGATCGTGAATAATCAATGCTAAGGTATATGCTTCTTCACCAGAAGATGAAGCAGCACTCCATACTCTGATTGTTGGTCTCAATTCTTTATTTTTTCTTTTCCGTTCAATGATTTCAGGAATTATGACATTCTCAAAAGCCTCGTACTGTTGCTGAGCCCTATAAAAAAATGTTTCATTAATTGTAATTGCTTCGAATAATTTATCTAATTCAAATCGATTCTTATCCTGTTTCAAAAACTGCAAATATTCATCATAGGTCGTTAATTTCAATGAAATCAATCTCTTAGTTATACGACCCTCCAATAAATATTTTTTATTATTATTAAAATAAATTCCGCACTCTTGATAGATAAATTGGCGTAAATCATTAAACGTCTTTTCAGACATTTCTTTCGAGGAACCACCCCTTGAAACAGTTCTCGCAACGGGAGATTTTACTCGTATCGCAGTAGGTCTCGTCGTTCGAGTAGCTGTAGTCGTAGCTTTATTTTCTGAAGGACGGTCAGTCGAGGGACGAGGCTTGGAGCCTCCTATATTAAATAGTGATGCCATAGACTTATCTAATTAGTTATAAATTACAAATTATATTTATTTTATCAATGATTACCTCATCGCTAATGCTGTCAGTTGTTGGAAGACTATCTTGCAATTCAACCAATTCAAAATGCAGTATCAAATCCAAAATTTCTGCTAACATTTCTCCGGAACTTTCAGAAATCATCTGTCTCAACTTATCCAATACCATATCTCGACAATATACCAATAAGAATTCAATAATATCATTTTCGCCATCCTTGACAATTTTTATTACCAATTCAACTATATGGTGAATAATCTTCTCTAATCTATCATCGGGCATTTCTCCAGCAAAATTAGTTATTATCGACAACATTTCAATTTCACGATTGACGATTGATGACGATACTGACTGTTGGAAGTATTCATTTAGGAAATGTGAGATCACATTGCAAGGTGAATTAATGATAATTCTTTCCAATATATACCCTTGTACATCCTGATTTAATTGATCATAAACCTGTGCAAGTAAACAAACATCATCATTCTGGATTTCATCGCCAAGGGAAATAATACCTGCCATTCTGATATCTTCATCTTCATCTCTGATTGCATTGTGAGCAATAAAGCGGTATGAATCATCAAGCGGTATGTGCTCTCCAACTCTAAAGGCAATTGCGTTTACTGTTTTAAGAACTACCGGCTGAACTAACTCGTCAAATTCCGCAATTCTCATTAGGAGATTATCACAGATTTCAATCCTTTCGCATTTCAATGCCAAAGCATCAATTGCAGCAATTTGCAGGAAGAAATCCTCTTCATCAGAAATAACTCTCAATAAAAAGTCCTCTGCTTCCTGTAATCCCATTTTTGCCAAGGATTCAATTATAAATACTCTGTTTTCTTCTTCTTCAGCATAATGCTCAATCATAAACTCTGTAGCTTCAACACGATGAGCAAGATAATAATCCTCATCTTCTGGTAACTTAGTACAGATATTTCCGATAGCCTCGAAAACAGACATTCTTACGTTCTTATCTTTATCGGAAATCATTGGATATATAAAATCTAATTCATTTTCACCACCATCAATCCCAATGATATCCAAAGCAAATTTTCTTACATCCATATCATGGCATTGCAAATATGGAATAAGATGTGGAATTGCAGTATAACCATAATTAAGTAGAATATCTCCTGCAATATTTCTCAACGTTATATCTGTCAATTCAATTAATTTAACAACGTGTGATGCGGCCAAGTCACGATGCTCTTCATCAATATTCAGGAAGAAGCGTGAGCATACATCTCTCATCCCTCTATCGTCAACCTTCAAATACTCACATATAGCACCTACGACTTCATCGTTAGTATTACCTAAATCAATCAAGTCCTGGATAGAATTCCGCTTCTCATTGATTTCATCTGCTTCTTCAATCCTTTTAACTAAATCAGTGACTTGTAAAAGTTCATTCTCTTCCATAAGCATCTATCAATTATTATTAATAATCATTATTCAATATGTTTACCAGAAATATTGATTCCTAACTGCTCAATACGGTATCTAAGTTTCGAACGGGATACTCCTAATAATTTCGCAGCTTGAATTTGGTTTCCACCGGTAAGTTTCAAAGTTTGTACTAATAAATCTTTTAGTACATTTGACATAAGTACACCTGTTGAAGAAATTGCAAGATGATGACGACCTTCCTCCAACTTGATTACTTCATTTGTTTCTGTATGTGCAATTGTTGAATGATTCAAGAAAGCTAATGAATCTTTGGTAATATAATCCCCCTGTTCAAGAAGAACTATTCTTTCGATTACGTTCCTCAACTCACGAATATTTCCTTTCCAACCATAATTAAGAATAATATTCGCACCTTCAGCATTAAAACCTTTGATATTTTTCCCAAATTTCTTATTGAAGGTATTAATGAATGAGGTTGCGATTGTTATAATATCCTCTCCTCTATCTCGTAATGCTGGCAATTCTATTCGAGCCACATTCAAACGATAGAAAAGATCTTCTCTAAATTTATCTTCTTCAACCAAGTCTTCTAATAACTTGTTTGTCGATGCAATCACACGAACATCAACTGAAATTTCTTTCGCACCACCAAGACGATAGAATTTCCTTTCTTGGAGTACACGTAAGAGCTTCACCTGTAGTTCCAGACTAAGCTCTGCAATTTCATCAAGCAAGATAGTACCATGCTGAGCCTGCTCAAACTTACCTTGTTTTACTTTTTCAGTAGCACCGGTAAATGCCCCCTTCTCGTAACCAAAAAGCTCATTCTCTGCTAATTCCCTCGGAATTGCACCACAGTTAATCGTTACGAAAGGACCTTTGGCACGTGGAGAATTATCATGTATATATCGAGCCATGAGCTCTTTCCCCGTACCGGATTCACCTAAAATCAATACAGTCGTATCATCGGCGGCCGAGAAGATCTTTCCCATTTCCATGGCTTTCTGCATCTTCTCTGAATTGCCTATAATTTCATGTGATTGTTCTTTCTTTATCTCATGTTGTAAAATATTGACTTTACGTTTCAAGTCAAAATTTTTCAAGGCTCTATCTATGGTCAGTTCTAACTGTTCCAAATCCAAAGGTTTAACAATAAAATCTTCGGCACCGAGCTTAATTGCTCGCACTGCCATTTTAATATCTGAAAAAGCTGTCATTATAACTACGGGCATATTATAGCCTTCGTTACGTAACTGTTCCAAAATATCTAATCCATTGGCATAACCAAGAAATATATCTAACAGAACCAAGTCAGGATTTAGCGTGTGCAATTCCTCAATCCCTTCATTCGGGTCCATAAAAGTAACCACTTTGGAATACTTTTGCGATAAAATACTCTCCACTGTTGAATTTACCAGTGGGTCGTCCTCTATTACTACTATAGTATAATTTTGCTTCAATTTGCTACAAAATATAATCTAAAAAAATGCAATTTACTAATTTATTTTTGAATAACCAAATTATAATGGAAAAATACTACATATAAATTTCCAAATTTGAATACTTCTTTCGTTTTGAAAAGATAGCAGTTATATAAATAATCACAGTTCCTAACAGTTATCTAATTACATGGAATTGGTAGCTTAACATAAAATGTTGTCCCCTTACCTACTGCGGTATCAACATCAATAATACCACTATGTTGGTGAATTATTCTCTGTGTAATTGGTAGCCCTAACCCCGTACCATCAGCCTTACGAGTAAAGAATGGATTAAAAATTTTATTTAAATCTTCAGGAGGTATCCCATTCCCGGTATCAGAAATAGCTGTGGTTACATACTTACCCTTATAACTCTTTTCATCCTGCTCGACATAAGTTTGAATACTTATTTCACCTTTACCCTCTATTGCATCAGCCGCATTCTTCAAAAGATTGATAAATACTTGCTGAATCTGTTTTTCTTCTACTGCAATTGTCGGTAATTCAGGGTCGAAATCTAAATTCACCTTGATGTCTTTTCGCTTGAAAGCCGTACCTATCAAATCAAGATATTCCGGTATTAATTGATTCAGCTGAACGGTTTTTACTTCAGGAATAGTAGGTCTTGAAAAATTTAGTGTAACTTCCACTATACGTGAGATACGTTCCACTCCCTTCATCGCAGTTTCTACCTGCACGTACTCGGGAGATTCTTTATCAATTTTACGTTGTAGTATTTGCAGGTTAAGGTTCACAGCCGCTAATGGATTTCTGATTTCATGAGATACTCCTGCTGAAAGTTGCCCCAATAGCACCATCTTATCTGTATTCACCAATTTGTCTGTAAGAGCTGACTGCTCACTAACATCTCTTGCTATTGCCTGTATTATTTCCTGACCTTCATATTCAACAAACCTTGCACTTATCTCAAGCATAATTTCCTGCTTATTAGAAGTCTCAAGATTCAACTCACAAAGTATAACCGGAGAATTTGATTTTTTCAGGAGCTTATATACTCTTCTAAATTGTGGTATATTTGTCCCTAAAATTTCATCTTTGGTCATTTCTAAAATAGATGCTGCAAAATCATTAACATCTAATACACTCCAAGTTTCAGGCTGGATAACAAAAACAGCATCTGATGCTTTATCAAAAAATGACTTGTACCATTGTAGCTGTTTTTCCAGCCTTTTTATATCCTTATCTTTATCATCATCAAAAAACGAATCCATTATTATGCTGCTGAATAAATAAACAAACTCAAAAATACTAAAAATTAGTGTGCTTGACAAATATTGTGGATAATAAAAATTCTTCTAAAATATGTTTCATAATTCTTAACAAGTTAGCCTTTATTTCTCAATATTTAATGAAACAACACCCAACCATTTTCTTTTGATTTTTGTTTAAGCGAATCAGAAGGTTCTTCAGAATATATTAATGCTAAATTCTCAATATAAAAAGTCGATTCAATTTCGGCAACAGAAATATCTGCACCATTAACAAGCATAAACATAGGTTTACCCCCAAGCCTTCTCTGTACCATACCTGCCATAATTTCTTTGGAGTTATCAGTTAGACGATTAGTACGCAGAACTCTTCCGCTTGTGTCTTTGGCAAACAAAACACTTGGACCAATTATATATTCCGGTAGAAGTTTCAAACTTCTATTACTATGTTTCCGCACTAAATCAACATCACAATCCGTATATACATACACCCTAAACTTATTGTCCTTTAGGTAACGAATTAACTCAACTCCTTTTTTACTAATCAGTTCACTAAAACGTTTTACACCTTTTTTCTGACAGTACTTTTCATAAAAATCATTCAGTACTGCCTCATATTCTTTCATCGTCTTACCCTGCCAAGTCAAGTTAACTAAATGAGAAAACTTTTCATACCCCCCTTGTTCATAAAGATAATCCCTGTCTTTAGCAATTAATTGCTTATACGGAGTTTTGTCTTTCAAATGAGTCTTTTCATTTGTAAAAACTTCCATTGAGTAGAATAGGAACTCTGTTTCTAAATCCTCTGTACCTATGGGAAATAGAAATTTATCGAACTCTATAACAGCTGTTCTCATTCCGTATCCAATACGCTCTTTTCCCGTACGATTTATATGAAACATAAAATTGATAATTGCTCGTTTTGCGTTAGACTCTTCCCAAGACGGCAAAATAGGTTTTGGTGCAACGGTTTGGTTCGTTTTGCAAGAAACTGTAAAAATTGCTAATATAATTGCTACTCTAAAGATTATTGTTTTTTTCATGTATATATTTTTTAATTCATAAATACTTCTCTATTTTATGAATATGGTGAGGAGATTCACACATATTACAAGACTATCGGTTAGAGCGACGAATTTAATAGCACATTATTTCGGAAAATAAAAAACGCCTAAGCCGTGTCTAAATTCTAATTAAAGACAAATATTGCTAAACCAATTGGTACTAGAAATATAAGACTTCCAAATATGTAATAAAACAAAATATAGTATCCTTTTTTATATTCATATCTTTCTAAAATCTTTATGTATCTTTTTTTATAAAAAATAAAAAAATAATTACTGATAAGAA
>PDWI01003403.1_pt1 | contig 22460 bp, 16 predicted proteins | sample 1430891 | NCBI WGS metagenome assembly PDWI01 (sample SAMN01162508, study PRJNA174530) | Oral metagenome, whole genome shotgun sequencing project. | biome: Marine environment; feature: Marine mammal; material: Swab sample of the gingival sulcus; isolation source: swab sample of gingival sulcus... | reverse complement strand
ATAAATCTTATAATACAAATTATTTTTTGTGTAATAAATATGTAGCGATGAATTTTCCATTAATTGATTTTTAATTTTCTCAAAATTACCTTTGTTTAAAATAAAAATTCTTTTTTGATTGTTTAATTCAATAGCCAAAGCATCTCCATAGGTTTTAGTAGAACTTGTAATCGTTGTTTCCTTTATTATTTCAACGGATTTTAATCGTCCTTCGGTTTGATGAATTTCATATCCGTAGTGGTTTGTATCTGTAAGTTTTCGGTTGTAGTTTTCTCTAAAAATTTTAATTCCTACAAACAAAAGCATAAGTCCAACCACAAAAAGACCCAAACCAGACAAAAATGTTTTGAGTTGTTTTTTTGTTATGTTTTTGGGTAAAGTCATTGATCACAAAAGTAGTAAAAATTAGGATTTCAGATTAGTATTTGATAATTATTTTTTAGACTTGTGACTTTTTAAAAAATGATGTGTCATAAAGGTGTAGTTAAAAATTATTTTAATAAAAATAATTAGTTTTTCATACATAAGTTTGGTTAGTTTAAAAGAGTCTGCTTTAAGCAGACTTTTTTGATATACATAGATTTTTTTATCTAAAACTTAATAGTCATACCTACCAAAAAATTTCGTGTTGCTTGTGGATAATAAAATTTCTCAGTGATTGCAGGGTCATTTGTTCCTGTTGGTCTGTAATAATAGCTATATGTATATCCGTTAGCTATATATTCTTGGTTTAAAATATTATTTACCAAAAAACTAAATGACAATTCGTCAAATAAAGCTTGTTTTATCTTAATTGATGCGTTTAAATTATTTACAAAATAAGCATCGAGTTTTTTAGTATCACTGCTGGTATTGTCTAAAAATTGTTTTCCTACATATTTAGCTATCCACGAAAATGACACGTTTTCAACAGGTTTGTAGGTTAATTTTCCGTTTGCTATAAGGTTCGGCGAAAATGAAATATCCGTATCTTCTAGCTTTTTAACATCAGTAAAATAACTCTCATCGTCCCAAGTAGTTGGATTGTAATTTGTTCCGTAAACAATATAATCAAAATTTGCAATCTTGTTTTTGCTATATGTAGCGTTTGCATCAATTCTAAACTCATCAGAAATTTTAACTCCTGTTTGAAGTTCAACTCCTGCACGATAACTTTTATCGACGTTTATCTTGGCTGGGTCGCCCACGTCGTCCAACTCGCCCGTTAAGACTAATTGGTCTTTGTAATTCATAAAATAACCGTTAAGCGATACATAAGCCTTTGAATTTCTGAATTTATACCCTATCTCGAAATCCTCCAACCGTTCAGGTTTTGGCATTATTTTATTTTTTGTAAGCGCATCCCTATCAGGCTCTCTATTGGCAATGGCAAACGAGGCATAAACTGTATTATTTCTGTTTATGGCATAGCTAAGCCCCACTTTTGGATTGAAAAAATTAAACGTTTTATGCAAATTAATAGCTAATAAATCGTTATTTGTCCCCTCTGCGATATGTCTTACTTTTCGGTACTGCACATCAGTATAAGCAAATAAATTCTTGACAATATCAAATTCTCCTTTTAGATAAACGCTAAATTCGTCTTTTAATCCTGTACTAAAATAGTATTGTTTTTTATAGTCAATTTGCTCTTTTTCAAAAGAATCCCAAATTATTTTTCCGTAATGTTCGCCGTCGTAATTACTGTAATTTCCGCCCAAAGTAAGGTTTAATTTTTCGCCTTTATAATTCATAGAACCCACCAACGCCAAAAAGTGATTGTCAAGCCAACGTTGAACGATAATATCGCCTTTTTCATCGGCATTTGGGCTGTTTTTAATATATTTTTTTACTTTTTTATTGGGTTTATACTGCTCAAAATATCCAAGTCCACGTGTGTAATTTTGCGAAACTTTTATCGTATATTTATCATTGAATTTATGCGTAAAATGCAACTGCCCGTGTACTTGTTTATAATTATCAATCTCGTTGTCGTAAGTGTACCAATTGAAAGTTCTTCCTTTATTGGCTTTCATATTTTTGATTTGTTCGTCTGACATTGCATAATCCTCGTGAGATAAAAATGTTTTTATTCCTTTTTTGTCTTTGTTAAGCACTGCCTCAGGTGTTCCATACCAAGCTTGATGTGTGATTTCATGTCCTCCGAAAACCATAGCTTGTAAGTGGGTATTTTCGGATTTATAACCTCCTTCTGAAAAGAATGATTTTAAATCAGATGCAGAACGCTCAATGTATCCGTCACTTTTGATAAGTGAAAGACGAGCTGTTCCATAAAATCCATTTTTCAAACCTGAATGAACAATTAAATTGTGTTTTCGAGTATTAAACGAACCGAATGTATTGGAAGTTTCGACATAACCTTTTTCAGTGGGTTTGCTTGTGGTAATATTCAAACTTGCCCCAAAAGCTCCTGAGCCGTTGGTTGATGTTCCGACACCTCGTTGCAATTGAATATCCTCAACAGAAGATGAAAAATCAGGCATATTTACCCAGAAGGTTCCTTGACTTTCGGCGTCGTTGTAGGGTATTCCGTTAATGGTTACATTGATACGAGTCGCATCTGTCCCACGAACACGAATTGCTGTATAACCCACACCAGCACCAGCGTCAGAAGTAGTAACCACAGACGGAAGTTGGTCTAACAAAATCGGTAAATCTTGCCCTAAATTTTGTTTTGCAAGCTCTTTTTTTGTGATGTTGTTAAAGGTAATTGGCGTTTTTTTGGTGGCTCTTGTTGCATTTACCACAACTTCATCTAAAAGTTCAGATTTGATACTGTCTTTTTTCACCTCTTGTGAAAAAACACAAGTAGAGGCAATCAAAAATGATAGTGAAAAAAATTGTTTTTTCATCGATTAAATATTTTTTTAACCGAATAAAAAGAGGTAATTATTCGTTTGGTTTATGAATAATTAATTTTAACTCGTTATTTGTTTAGTGCATTTTACATTTTACACAAACACCTAAACAAAAAACATTATATTTCCCTAAACAGCATTACCTGTTCGAGGTTCATTGGGTATATTCTCAGCCTATAAAAATAAGCACCCCTTTATTGAGAACGGCGGCAAAATTAACTATAATTTTTTGAGTTTTAAAATTTATAAAATGATATTTTTCGTGGGTCTGTTTTATCTTATTATATGGTGAGAATTTCACTATTTTTTGTATATTTGTGAAAAATCAGATTATGACAACAATATCATTTACAGTTCCTGAAAATACAGATATAAGTAAATTATTAGGTGTTTTAAAAGTGTTTGAAGCTCAAGATATCAAAACTAATGAAGAGTTATCTCCTGAAATAATTCAAGGGATTGAGCAAGGTTGGAAAGAAATTAGAGAGGGTAAATATAGTAAAAGTGAAGATGTACGCAAACAAGCACAACAAATATGCGAAAGTTAGTAATTTGGTCTGAAATAGCACGATAAGATTACGTTTGTATCTTAAATTTTTGGAAAAAGAATAATAAATTATCTGCGTATTCTAAAAAAATAAAAACTAAAACAGAAGAGGTGGAAAATTTAATTTCTTTATCACCTCTTTTAGGTCGTGTAGTTTATCAAAATGATAGAATGGAGGTTAGAAAGATGAATGTTCTAAATAATTATTCTATATATTATGAGGTTTTACTTGATAAAATAAATATCTTGTTTTTTTGGGATAATCGACAAGATCCTAAAAATTTGAACTTATAGCAACAGAATTTTTATTTTCCTTTGTTTTTAAATAAGCATCTCATAAATAATGAAATCTTAAAAATTTATTACTTTTGCGTTCGATGAGGGTAGAAAAAAATTTTTCAGTTGATGATATAAAATCAATTAAACAGAAATTGTTTAAATGGATTGAGCAGTTTAATGTGTCAATTTGTTTAGACACAAATGACTATCCTCAAAAATATACAAGTTTTGATTTTTGCATTGCTGTAGAAGAATTTACCTCTATAAAAACTGATTATTCAGGCGCTTTTGATGCTCTAAAAGAATATCAGTCATATACCAAAGATTATATTTTTGGGTATTTGTCGTATGATTTAAAAAATGATGTAGAGCCTTTGACCTCAAGTAATTATGATGGTTTAGGTTTTGATGATTTATATTTCTTTCAACCTCAAAAAATTATTTTTGTCAAAGGTAATCAATTAATTTTTAAATACTTAAAAATGGTTGATGATGAAATAGATTCTGATTTTGAGGAAATTAAAGATATAGAATTATATGAAGAATTTTTCGTGTCAGCGTTGGCTATAAAACCTAGAATTTCTAAGGAAGAATATCAAAAAAAGATAGAAAAAGCCTTAGAATATATTCAAAAAGGAGATGTTTATGAACTTAATTTTTGTCAGGAATTTTATGCTGAAAATGCAGAGGTAAATCCATATTCAATTTATAAAAATCTGAATAAAATTTCGGAACCACCTTTTGCTAGTTTTATGCGAATTGATGAAAAGTATTTAATATCCTCAACTCCAGAGCGATATCTTAGAAGTGAAGAGAATAAAATTATTTCGCAACCTATAAAAGGAACGGCAAAACGTTTTGAAAATCAAGAAGAAGATCAAAAAGCAATTTTAGGTTTGAAAAATGATCAAAAAGAACGAGCCGAAAATATAATGATTGTGGATTTGGTGCGTAATGATTTGTCAAAATCAGCAAAAAAAGCTTCTGTAAAAGTAGAAGAGTTATGTGAAGTTTACACTTTTAAACAAGTGCATCAGTTGATATCAACTATTGTTTCTGAAGTAGAGCATACAACACATTCCGTTGATATATTGCGTGATACATTTCCTATGGGAAGTATGACAGGAGCTCCTAAATTATCAGCTATGCAAATTATAGAAAAGTTAGAAGAAACCAAGCGAGGATTGTATTCTGGGGCGGTTGGTTATTTTACTCCAGAAGGAAATTTTGATTTTAATGTGGTTATTCGAAGTATTTTGTATAATTTTGACAACAAATATATTTCATATATTGTTGGAGGTGCAATCACCTCAAAATCAGCTATAGAAAAGGAATACCAAGAGTGTATATTGAAAGCTAAAGCAATGAAACAAGTCTTGAAATAAAAATAAAAAGTATGATACATAGTGAGTTTTCTGCAAAATTTAAAGGAACAGAATTTTTTGCCCAATATTGGGATTGTATAGATGTAAAGGCGGTTGTCCTTTTGGTTCATGGAATGGGAGAGCACTCTTCTCGCTATAAAGATTTTGTCATTCCGAACTTGTTAGAAAATAACTTTGCTGTCGTTGCTTTTGACCATTTTGGTCACGGGCGAACAAAAGGGAAACGTGGTGTTTGTCCAAGTTATGATGCTGTTTTAGATAGTGTTACGGTGTTTTTAGAAAAAGCCAAAGAATTATTTCCTGACAAGCCTGTTTTCTTGTATGGGCATTCAATGGGGGGAAATGTTGTTGTGAATTATATGTTGCAAAAAAATCCTGATGTTAAAGGGGCGATTTGTACGAGTCCTTTTTTAAGATTGGCTTTTAATCCTTCAAAAATAAAACTAAAATTAGCTGAAATATTGCTGAAAATAGCACCTAATTATGCTTTGTCATCAGGGTTAGATGCTACGGCAGTTTCACGAATTAAGGAAGAGGTTGAAAAATATAAAAATGATCCGTTGAATCATGGAAAAGTTTCGGCGAATTTTTCTGTTCCTTTTATAGAGGCAGGAGAGTGGGCGATAAAAAATATTTTTAAGTTAAATAAGCCAATGTTGTTGCTTCATGGTACAGCAGATAGATTAACAAGTGTAAAAGCATCAGAAGAAATAGCAAAAAAATCGGATAAAATAAAGTTTAAAACATATCCAAAAGCGTATCATGAATTGCATAATGATTTATGTAGAGATGAATTTATGAAAGATGTAATTGACTGGTTATTAAGTAAATTGTAATGTTAGCTGTTTTCAAAGAGCATATTGAGCAGACTAAGTTATTTTCAGAAAAAGACAAGTTACTTGTTGCAGTTTCTGGTGGAGTGGATAGTGTTGTTTTGATATATTTATTACATAATTTAGGGTATCAAATTACATTAGCACATTGTAATTTTAAACTCAGAGAACAAAGTGATGCAGATGAACAATTTGTTGTGGATTTGGCAAATAAATTAGGGGTTCAATGTTTTGTGAAATCTTTTGAAACAGAGCGAATAGCTAAAGAGAAAAAAGAATCTATTCAGTTGGTTGCTAGAAATTTGCGTTATGATTGGTTTCGTGACTTGTTGAAAGAACAAAAGTGTAGTTTTTTATTAACGGCGCATCATTTGAATGATAGTTTAGAAACATTTGTTATTAATTTATCTAGAGGAACAGGACTTTCAGGTTTGCTTGGAATTCCTGAAAAAAATGGGTATATTATACGTCCATTGTTACCTTTTTCAAGAAAGCAAATAAAACAGTATGCAATAGAAAATAATATAAATTGGGTAGAGGATCATACCAATGCTCAGACAAAATATTTAAGAAATAAAATCAGACACCAAGTAGTGCCTGTTTTACAAGAATTAAACGAAAATTTTTTAGATAATTTTAGTAAGACAATCGCTAATTTAAAACAAAGTCAAGTTATAATTGACGATGTTGGGAATACCTTAAAACAAACTATTTTAACTGAAAAAGAAGGAGTTGTTGCTTTTGAAATTTCAAAATTATTGAATTTATTTGATTATAAAGTTTATTTGTATGAAATTTGCAAACAATATAATGTTACACAATGGAATGATTTGTATGATTTATTAACCGCCCAATCAGGTAAAAAAATTATTACAAAAACACATAGAATTGTGAAAGATAGGGACTGTTTATTGATTTATCCTGTTGATAAATTCAAAAATAATGATGTAATTTATTATGTAGAAAACGTCGAAAAACAGGAAAATTGTCCGATTGATATAAGGGTTTTTAAAGGGGAAAATAAAAATTTATCAAAAAAAACGATTGAAATAGACGAAAATTTAGTAACTTTCCCACTTATTCTTAGAAAAAGAAAAGAAGGTGATGTTTTTTATCCTACTAAAATGAATGGAAAAAAGAAAGTTAGTAAATTTTTTAAGGATGAAAAATTGTCAGAAGTAGCTAAAAATAATACATGGTTATTGTGCTCAGAAGATGAAATAATATGGGTTGTAGGTTTGCGTCAAGATCGTAGGTTTTTACCTAAAAATGAAAATAATAAATTAATAATAAGTATTTTATAATGTTAGGATTAAAGAAAAAAATAATTTTTTTAATAACTTTTTTAAGTTTTACAAGCACTTTTGCACAACTTGAAGACGCTTTGGAGGTTGAAACAAGAATAAAAAGGCTTTCGGATACAGAATATCTGTTGATTTTTGACTATTTTATTGAGGAAGATTGGCACTTGTATTGTCAGCATAATCCTGAAGGGGCATCAGAACCATTGCAAATTACCGCTACAGACGAAGGTCAAAAGGATTTTAAATTTTTAAAACATAAAAATGGAGATGCTTATAAAGAAACAAAGCATAAAAAGGAATTTAGTGAAGATTTTGAGGTTGATCAAACGTTTTTCCATGATGAGGCAACCGTAAAACAAAAAATTAAATTGCTAAACCCTGATGTTAAATTGATTAAGATAACTGTTATAGGGCAAGCTTGTAATGAGTCATGTGTGCCTTATGAACAGGAATTTCAATTTAAGATAAAAAAGAAAAAAAAAAGCGAAAAAGAAAAGGAAAAGGAAAAAGAAAAAAGCGAAGAAAAAAAGGAAGAAAAAAAAGAAAAAGAAAGCATCGATAAGAAAATTTTAATTGGGGCTGGTGCAGGAGTGTTATTGTTGATTCTAATACTTTTCTTTGTTTTTAGAAAGAAAAAAGATTAAAACTTTTTAAATTTTATATAGTGCAAAAATTAACTAAACTATTCGTTGTATTAAGTATTTTTTTTAGTGTTTTTTCCAATGCTCAAGATAAAATTGGAATTGATACTGAAATAATAAAAATAGATGAGGGTTTATATGATGTTACGTTCACTTTTGAAATAGAGGAAGGGTGGCATTTATATTCTCAATTTAACCCTGAAAATGCTTCTGTCCCTTTGAAAATTAGTGTGGGTGATGAGAATGAGAATGTCATGCTTGTAGGGAAGGCTATTGAGAGTGAAACACAAACGAAATACAGTGAACAGTGGAAATGTGATGAAATATTTTTTGAGGAGACAGCAGAATTAGTTCAGCGTGTACAAATTCTAGATTTTGATACCTCAAAAATTGTTTTAAATCTTGTTGGGCAGATTTGTGAGGAAAATTGTTTACCTATAAATGAAGATTTTACATTTGAACTTGATGAAAATGGGGATCCAGTTAATGGAGTAGTTGCAGAAAATGAATCTGAATCTAATGAAGAACTCGGGGGTACAGAAAATGTAATGTCTTCTAATTTAAAGTTAGATTTAAAAAATAAAAAAATATTATCTGCCCATTTAGAGCATACAAAAATAAATGCTAGTTTAATAAGTATCTTCTTTCTAGGACTTTTAGGTGGATTGTTGGCTTTCTTTACTCCTTGTGTATTCCCTTTAGTACCTCTTACGGTTTCATTTTTTACCAAGCAATCGGGTAGTAAAAGTAAAGGGGTTTTTAATGCAGTAATGTATGGAGTATTTATATTGCTGATATACATATTATTAAGTTTGCCTTTCCATTTTATTGATTCTTTGGATCCTCAAATATTGAACACTATTTCGACGCAAGTTTGGTTGAATGTTTTCTTCTTTGTGGTTCTTGTATTTTTTGCAGGATCATTTTTTGGATTTTATGAAATAACTTTGCCTAGTTCATGGGGAAATAAAATGGATAGTGCTTCAGGAATTGGAGGTATTATAGGAATATTTTTTATGGCATTAACCCTTGCCATTGTTTCATTTTCTTGTACAGGACCAATTTTAGGTTCATTATTAGCGGGGTCGTTAAAAGGTGGAGCATGGCCATTAACTGCAGGAATGGCTGGTTTTGGTTTTGCTTTAGCTTTTCCTTTTGGACTTTTTGCAATGTTCCCAAGCTTGTTAAGTACACTCCCAAAATCAGGAGGTTGGATGACAACAATAAAAATTGTTTTAGGTTTTATAGAAGTTTTATTAGCGTTTAAATTTTTATCAGTTGCTGATTTAGTAGGTAAATGGAATTTATTTTACAGAGAAGTATTTATAGTTATATGGTTGATTATTATATTATTATTTATATTATTTTTATTTGGATTTATACGTTTTTCTGGAAATAAAAAAGTAAAAAGATTAGCAGGAATTCGAATTTTATTTGGGTTGGTTGCCGTAGGTGCTTTTATTTATTTAGCACCGGGTGTTATGAAGAACCCTAAATGGAAACAAACTTTATTAAGTGGTTTGGCTCCACCAGAATTCCACTCAATTTATGAAAAAGGAACAGAATGTCCGTTACATTTGAACTGTTTTAAGGATTTTGAGCAAGGTATGGCGTATGCTAAACAAGTAAATAAGCCAGTCTTATTAGATTTTACGGGGTGGGGATGTATAAATTGTCGTAATATGGAAGAGAAAGTTTGGACACAGCCCGCTATCTATGAAATGCTAGAGGAAGTGGTTTTGATTTCTTTATACGTTGATGATTATAATAATAAACTGCCTAAAGATCAGCAGTTTGATTATGTTAGAGAAAATGGTAAGAAAAAAAGAATAACTACTTATGGAGGTAAATGGTCTACGATGCAAATAGAAAACTTCCACACAACCTCTCAACCGTATTATGTGTTAATGACGCCTGATTTGTATATTCTTAACAGAGGAGAACAAAATTGTAGTTCATCAGTTTTTGAAGAGTGGTTAAAAACAGGTTTAGATAATTTTGAAAAAGGTTCTGCAGAGATTGGAGAAGATGAAAGTGCAGATGAAGATGATGATGAAGATGAAAGCGCAGATAGTGATGAAGATGAAGACGATGAAGAAAGTATAGATGAGGATGATGAAGATGATGAAATTGCAGATAGTGACGAAGACGACGAGGATGAGGACGATGAAAGTTATGACGAAGATGATGAGGAGGACGAAGACGATGGAGATAGTGATGAGGACGATGATGAAGAGGATAATGAAGAGGACGAGGGAGATTATGAGGAATAAATAATAATAAGGAATGCTCACAAAGATTTATGGAAGTGCTGTTTTTGGTATTGAGGCAACCACAATTACCGTTGAGGTAAATATTGATAAAGGTGTTGGATATCATTTAGTAGGTTTGCCTGATAATGCCGTTAGAGAGAGCTCTTACAGAATATCGGCAGCATTAACAAATAATGGGTATAAATTACCTAGAAAAAAAATAATTATCAACATGGCTCCTGCGGATATCCGAAAAGAAGGAGCATCGTATGATTTAACTTTAGCAATAGGAATTCTATCTGCTTCTAATCAAATACAATCTGATGATATTGAAAAATATATTATCATGGGAGAACTTTCTCTTGATGGAAGTCTGCAACCTATAAAAGGAGCTTTACCAATTGCAATCAAAGCTAGGGAAGAAGGTTTTGAAAATTTTATTTTACCTAAAGAAAACGCAAAGGAAGCAGCAATCGTTAATGATATTAATATATTAGGAGTAGAAACTATTACAGATGTTATAAATCATTTTAATAAAACTCAAAAAATAGAGCCTACGGTAATTGATACACGCCAAGAATTTTATAAAAATTTAGAAACTCCCGAGTTTGATTTTTCTGATGTTAAGGGGCAAGAATCCATAAAACGTTGTATGGAAATTGCAGCTGCAGGTGGGCATAATATTATTTTAATAGGACCTCCTGGGGCAGGTAAAACAATGTTAGCTAAAAGATTACCAAGTATTTTACCTCCGATGACTTTACACGAGGCTTTGGAAACAACGAAAATTCATTCGGTTGTAGGGAAAATAAAAGATGTAGGACTAATGTATCAACGTCCATTCCGTTCGCCACATCATACGATATCTGATGTTGCTTTGGTTGGGGGAGGACAATATCCTCAGCCCGGAGAAATTTCTTTAGCTCATAATGGTGTTCTTTTTTTAGATGAATTACCTGAATTCAAACGCTCGGTACTCGAAGTAATGCGACAACCATTAGAAGATAGAGAAGTCACGATTTCGAGAGCACGATTTACGGTGAATTATCCTAGTAGTTTTATGTTGGTGGCAAGTATGAATCCAAGTCCGTCAGGTTATTTTAACGATGCTGATGCGCCAATGCAATCTTCATCGCAAGAAATGCAACGCTATATGGGGAAAATTTCAGGTCCTTTATTGGATAGGATTGATATTCATATTGAAGTAACGCCTGTGCCGTTTGATAAATTATCTGAAGAAACAAAGGCAGAAAGTAGTGAGGAAATCAGAAAACGTGTTACAAATGCTCGAAATATTCAATCAAAACGATTTGAAAATTATGAAAAAGTACATTATAACGCTCAAATGAATGTAAAACAAATTCGTACGTATTGTAAATTATCTGAGGAAAGTAAAAATTTATTGAAAAGTGCAATGGAGAAATTAAATCTTTCTGCTAGAGCTTATGATCGAATTTTAAAAGTTTCTCGAACAATAGCGGATTTAGATAATTCAGAGCATGTAGAATCAAGTCATATCGCAGAGGCAATTCAGTATAGAAGTTTAGATAGAGAAGGCTGGTTAGGTTAATTATTTTTAGATTATGAAGAGGATAATTGTTTTAATAATATTGTTTTATAGCCAATTGCATTTCTCCCAAATTATGAATAGGGGCGGAAGACCTAATCCGGGAATGAATGGTGACGGGAGTATGATGCAGTTAGACTCTATCAGCAATGTTGATGTAGAATTAAGCGGAAAAACACATTATACCGATTATAAAATTGTGACTTTCGACAGAGATTCTATTGTTATTGATACAACCTTGACTATCAAAAAATCCTATAAATTTAATTTTTTAAGAAAGGATAATTTCGAATTGGTAGAATTCCATAATCAAGGGCAGACTTTTAATACTTTGGCGTATGATTTTCATCATTTTTATAAATATCCAGACATCGGATTTAGAGCAAAACAGTTTAATTACTTTGATATAGATGAGGTAAATTATTATCATGTTCCTACGCCGACATCCGAAGTAATGGCTAGAACAGGATTGCAACAAGGGCAGGTTTTAGATGCGATGTTTACCGTAAATCTTAAACCTAAATTAAATTTTAGTATTGCTTATAAAGGCTTGCGTTCCTTGGGTCATTACCGAGAATCGTTATCAAGTACAGGTAATTTTAGGGGAACTTTTTCATATACAACTCCTAAAGATTTATATGATTTAAGAATTCATTATGTGAAACAAGATTTTATGAATCAAGAAAGTGGAGGACTTACAAAGGAATCGTTAATGTATATCAAGGAAAATAATGAAAATTTCGATGATCGTTCTAGGTTAGATGTTAATTTAGCGAAAACAGAAAATTTACTCGACGGAAAACGTTGGTATTTAGATCATAGTATCAATTTCATCGCAAGTAAAGACACTACGAATGTAAGGAAATTCAGTGATTTGAAGTTAGGGCATCAGTTTGTATACGAAAAAAAACAGTATTCGTTTAAACAAGAAGAAGTTAATACAGATTTTTTTGGAGCAAATTTTAAAGAGGGAGCTTTGGAAGAAACTGTTACAAGTAATTTAATGGATCATCAAGCTTATTTAGAATTTAATTCTAAATATATTTTAGGAAGGTTTAGAGTAAAAGCAAATTATATCAAGTCGGATTATGGCTACGATTATAAATATGGAGGTGGAAATAAAACTAAAATTGATGCTCAAGCACTTTCGTTTGGGGCGATGTGGAAAGGTAAAATAGGAGGTTTTTCTATCAACGCCGACGGAACAATTATTCCCGGGAATAATGCTTTATCAGGTAATTATTTAAAGGGGCAAGCGATGTATAAAAAAGATAGTTTGTTTACGATAAAAGCACGTTTGTCGCAAGTAACAAAAAAGCCAAATTATAATTATGAACTGTTTCAAAGTTCCTATAAAAATTACAATTGGTCAAACGATTTTAAAAGAATTAGCACTCAAAATTTAGGAGGAACAATATCTTCTAAATGGGGGAGTGCATCTGTGGATTTTACGAATATTTTTAATTATACCTATTTTGATGAAAAAAGCAAGCCAAAGCAATATACGAAACTACTTAATTTCTTTAAAATTAAAGCTGAAAATGAAATTACATTTGGTATGTTTTCTTTGGCGAACACTGTTTTGTATCAGGAAGTTACCTCGGGAAGTTCAGTGTTTAGAGTACCTCGTTTTATAACTCGAAATTCATTGTATTATAGTTCGGATTCTTGGTTTAAGGGCAATCCGTTATTTGTAAATATAGGCTTGACATTTAAGTATTTTTCAAAATATAAAATGAATGCGTATAATCCTTTATTGGCAGAATTTACCTTGCAAAACAAACAAGACATCGGTTACCCTATGTTAGATGTGTTTTTTAATGCACGAATTCAGCGAACAAGATTGTTTTTTAGGATGGATAATGTGATGTCAAAATGGTCAAATAGGAATTATTTTTCTGCACCAAATTATATGTATCGAGATTTTACGATTCGTTTTGGCTTGGTTTGGAATTGGTTTATATAATATTAATTTATTATTTAATATTTTAATAAAAAAACTTAACTTTGCTTTTTTAAAACAGAATAAAAACAACAATTATGGAAAGAATAAAATGTTTAATTATTGGGTCAGGTCCTGCAGGATATACAGCTGCAATTTATGCATCAAGAGCAGATATGAAACCTGTTATGTATACAGGAATGCAAGCAGGGGGACAATTAACCACAACTACGGAAGTTGATAATTTTCCGGGATATCCAGACGGAACAGACGGAACGGCTTTAATGGCAGATTTAAAAAAACAAGCGGAGCGTTTCGGGACTGAAGTGCGTTTTGGAATGGTTACAAAAGTTGATTTTTCTGATAAAGTAGGAGGAATTCACAAAGTAACAATTGATGATAGTACTGAAATAGAGGCGGAAACAGTAATTGTTTCGACAGGAGCATCTGCAAAATATTTAGGTTTAGAGAGTGAACAACGTTTAATTGGTGGAGGAGTTTCTGCATGTGCAACTTGTGATGGATTTTTTTATAAAGGACAAGATGTAATCGTTGTAGGAGCAGGAGATACTGCAGCCGAAGAAGCTACGTATTTAGCAAATATTTGTAATAAAGTTACAATGTTAGTGCGTAAAGATTTCATGAAAGCATCAAAAGCAATGCAACACCGTGTAAATAAAACTAAAAATATTGAGGTAATGTATAATACCGAAATTGATGAAGTTTTAGGAGATAATGTTGTAACTGGTGTTCGTGCGATAAATAATCAAACTAAAGAAACTACCAATATTGATGTAACAGGAGTGTTTATTGCTATTGGACATAAACCAAATACTGATATTTTCAAAGGTATTTTAGATATGGACGAAACAGGATATTTAATTACACAAGGAAAAGGAGCTAAAACAAATGTTCCGGGTGTTTTTGCTGCTGGCGATGTACAAGATAATCATTATCGCCAAGCAATTACAGCTGCAGGAAGTGGTTGTATGGCAGCATTAGATGCAGAACGTTATTTGGGAGCGTTAGAATAGAAAAATTCTATTATTTACAAAATAAAGACTGTCTAAAAGTTATTTTTAGGCAGTCTTTTTGTCATTAAGAATATTTTAGTCTTTCAAATTCTTCATTGTTTAAAAAAATAGTATCTTTGCTAGATATTAAAAAATAATTGCAAAATTCATCATAGATGGTTTTGATTAAGGTAAATAACACATGAAAAAATTTTTAGTATTTGTTTTTTTCTTTTTTGTTTGTTTGGTTTCGGCTCAACAAATTCAAGATATATCAAGAGTTAAGGTAGACGATTTATCTGATAGACAGATTGAAAAATTTAATTCGGAATTAAAATCTAGAGGATATACAATAGAACAAGCAGAAATAATGCTTAAATCTAGAGGAATGTCTAGGATTGAGATAGATAAACTAAAAACTCGAATAAGAAAATTATCGTATAAAAAAAGAGAGAAAAAAAATCTTAAGGTAAAAGATAGTTTAGTAAAACAAGAAAATGAACTTATTTTTGGATTAACAGGAAATAAAAAAAATAAAGATAGAAGAATAAAAAAAGATTCTCTATACGGATATGATTTTTTTAATAATCCGAATATTACATTTACACCAAATATAAATGTAACAGTTCCAAAGAATTACCGTTTAGGTAAAGGTGATGTTGTTGAAATAGATGTATGGGGGGCTGCGGAGGCAAACTATCAAAAAACTATCAATAAACAAGGCGATATTTATATTGAAGGAGTTGGAAGGATCAAATTAACAGGGTTGGATTTTGAAAAAGCAGAAGGAAAAATAAAATCGTATTTAAAAAGAATTTATTCTGGAATGAACGCTTCTAATTCTAGTTATAGTAAAGTCTTCGTAGCAGTTGGCTTGGCAAAAATTAGAAATGTTCAGGTTAATCTTGTGGGAGAGGTAAAAACACCAGGAACATATTCATTATCTTCATTATCAACTGTTTTGAATGCTTTATATGCTGCAGGAGGTCCTACTAAAGAAGGAGATTTTAGAAAAATTTCATTGGTTAGAGGAGGAACTAAAATCGCAGAATTTGATTTTTATGATTATTTGACCCAAGGCTCTGAAAAAGGAAATCTATCATTACAAGATCAAGATGTAATTATTGTTGGTGCTTATCAAAATTTGGTAAAAGTTTTAGGAGAAGTAAAACGCCCAGGTTATTATCAGATGAAAACAGGTGAAACAATGGCTGATTTATTTCGATATGCGGGAGGTTTGACTGCTGAAGCATTTAAAAATAGTGTTGTTGTTGAACGTATTGATGGTGTTGAAAAGGCTCTTATTGAATTTAATTTTGATAGTAGAAAATCAATAAAAATAGCTAATGGTGATTTAGTTTCAGTAAAAAAAATATCAAATATTTTTGAAAATAAAGTGTCTATTAAAGGAGCAGTGAAAGTTGAAGGAGCATATGAGTATAAAAAAGGCATGACTGTGGGAGATTTAATTAAAAAAGCTTCAGGTTTAAGAAAAGATGCTTTTCTTAATAGAGCATTGATTACAAGATATATAAGCAGTGTTGATAAAAAGATGATAGCTGTTTCATTGACTGATAAAAATAATATTTTATTAAATTCGAATGATGAGGTTTTTGTTTATAGTTCTGAAGATTTAAGGGAAAAACAAACGGTAAAAATAGTTGGTGCAGTAAATAAACCACAGGATTTTGATTATGTTCAAGGAATGCAAATAGAGGATCTTATTGTTATGGCTGGAGGCTTTACAACAGGAGCCGATGCTAAAAATATAGAAGTTTCTAGAAGAAAAAAAGATGGTGGATTTCAAAAATTTGGTGAGGTTTTTAAATTTTCTTCATCAGATGATTTGACATTTGCTTCTAAAAAATTTGAATTAAAACCTTTTGATGTTGTTTATGTTCGATATGTTAAAGGATATACAAAACAAAAAATAGTTAAAGTTACAGGAGAAGTAACATATCCCGGAGAATATTTAATTACATCAAAAGATGATCGTATATCAGATTTGATAGCTAGATCTGGAGGATTGTCCCCTTTTGCTTTTGTAGAAGGAGCTACCTTAATAAGAAAAAAGAAAGGTGTTGAAAAAAAACAAAATGATTTTTTGAAAGAATTGCAACAAAGAGATTCTATTTTAAAGCAAGATATTGAAAAAAATGAATTTCGTATTGGAATCAATTTACAAAGAATTCTAAAAAACAAAAAATCAAAAGAAGATTTGATGTTAGAAGATGGAGATGAATTAATTATTTCACCACTTAAGCAAACTGTGGAGGTAAGAGGGGAAGTATATGCACCATCATTGGTTCAATATATTCCAGGGAAATCATTGAAATATTATGTTAATAATGCTGGAGGGTATATGCATTTTGCGAAAAAAAATCGTACATATGTAATGTATAGTAATGGTAATTTAGGGGTGACAAAAAGTTTTTTAGGGATTAGAAAATATCCTAAAATTAAGCCAGGGGCAACTATTCTTGTTCCTAAAAGAGAGCAACGACGAAAAGTTACAGCTCAAGAAATAATAGGTATTACAACAGGGGTGGCTACATTAGGAATATTAATTGATAGATTAGTGACTAAATAACCAAAAGATATGGGACATACAATTGAAAAAGAAGATGAGATTGATTTATTGGAATTAATTCAAAAGGTTTGGCAAGGGCGTAAAACTATTTTTAAATTCTTGATTATCTTTGGGTTGATAGGATTGTTTATTGCTCTTTTTTCAGAGAAAGAATATACTGCTTCTACTACTGCTATTCCTCAAACTTCTGAAGGTAATAAAATGGGAAGTTTAGGAGGTTTAGCTGCAATGGCTGGAATTAATATTGAAGAAAATTCAAATAATGGAATATCTCCAAAATTATATCCTAAAATAGCAGGGAGTATTCCTTTTAAAATGGCTGTTTTAGAAGCTCCTATTCAAATAGAACGAAATGGAGAATTAAAACAAACAACATTTAAAGAGTATTATCAAAAATATTATAAAGTTTCTGTTTTGTCTTATGTAAAAAAATACACCATTGGTTTGCCTGGTGTTATTTTGAATGTGTTTAAAAGTGAAAATAAAGAAAATGTTGAAAGTAAACATCAAAATAGACAAGACAGTATTTATAGAATTTCATCAGAACAGAATAATTTATTTAGTCATATAAAAAATCAATTGACATTAAATGTAAATGATAAAGAGGGTATTGTAAAAATTTCTTTTTCGATGCCAGAAGCTTTAGCATCAGCTCAAATGCTTAAGTTTATACAGGATCTTTTACAAAAATCGATAACAAAATTTAAGGTAGAAAAACTAAAAAGTGATTATCATTTTATAGAGCAGAGTTATAAAAATGCTAGAGCGAATTTTTTAAGAAAACAAGCTATTTTAGCTAATTTTAAAGATAGAAATCAGGGCTTGGTTTTGTCTAGATCACAAAGTAAATCAGATAGGTTGCAAGCAGAATATAATCTTGCATACAATTTGTATTCTGAACTTGCTAAACAACTAGAAGGTCAAAAAATAAAATTAAAAGAAAAAACACCTGTTTTTACAACAATAGATCCTATTAGTGTTCCGACGGAAAAATCAAAACCAAGACGAGCAATCATACTTATTATATGGTTGTTTTTAGGTGGGGTTTTAGGTGTTGGTGTTGTTTTGGGTAGAGAATTTATTTCAAATTTTAAGAAAAATGATGCTTTGTAGTTCTACAATTTGTTGAATTGATTTCATATGAAAAAAAATATAACAGTAGTAGGAATGGGGTATGTGGGGCTTTCAAATGGGTTATTGTTGGCTCAGTATAACAATGTTATTGCTTTAGATATAGAAAAAGATCGAATAGAGAAATTAAATAAACGGATTTCTCCAATTACTCATGATGTTGAAATTCGAGATTTTATAAAAAAAACTGAATTAAATTTTATTGCAACGTTAAATAAACAAGAAGCATATGAAAATGCTGATTTTGTTATTATTGCAACACCAACAGATTATGATCCTGAAACAAATTATTTTAATACCAGTTCAGTAGAATCTGTAATTAAAGATGTGAATAGTATTAATCCTAATTGTGTTGTGGTTATAAAATCCACTATTCCTGTTGGGTTTACTAAAAATATTTCAGAAAAATTAGGTATTAATAATGTGATTTTTTCCCCTGAATTTTTGCGAGAGGGAAAGGCATTATATGATAATTTACATCCATCTAGAATTATTGTAGGCGAGCAAAGTGAGCGAGCAAGAAATTTTGCTAATTTACTTGTGAAAGGGGCAGTGAAAAAAGATATTGAAGTATTATTTACTGATTCAACAGAAGCAGAAGCAATAAAATTGTTTTCAAACACTTATTTAGCAATGCGAGTGGCGTATTTTAATGAATTAGATTCGTATGCAATGAGACATGATTTAGATACCAAGCAAATTATCGAGGGTGTTTGTTTAGATCCTCGAATAGGTAGTTATTATAATAATCCTTCTTTTGGTTATGGAGGGTATTGTTTACCAAAAGACACAAAACAATTGCGTGCAAATTTTGAAAATGTATCTAATAATTTGATTAGTGCTATTGTTGATGCTAATAGAACACGAAAAGATGTTATAACAGATGATATTTTAGCAAAACAACCAAAAGTTATTGGAGTTTATCGGTTAGTAATGAAGTCAGGTTCAGATAATTTCCGTTCATCTTCTATACAAGGAATAATAGAACGACTTAAAAATAGAGGGGTTAAGATACTTATTTATGAACCAGAATTGAAAGAAAAATCATTTCTTAATTTAAAAAAAATTAGTAACTTGCAAAGATTTAAAGAATTGAGTGATATAATAATAGCAAATAGAAACTCTTTGGAGTTAGAAGATGTTAGAAATAAGGTTTATACACGAGATGTTTTTGGAAGTAATTAGATTTTTATATGTTAAAAAATAAAAGCAAAAATGAGTTATAAAAAACAAATGTTAGATAAAATAGTATCTAACGAAGTAGTTGTAGGTATTGTAGGTTTAGGGTATGTGGGGTTACCTTTAGCTGTCGAATTTGCAGAAGAGGGAGTTAAAGTAATCGGATTTGAAAAATCTGAGGAAAAGGCAAGTTTGGTTAATTCAGCAAAGAATTACATCAAGGATATTGCTGATGATGTTTTAGAAAAAGCAGTTAAAAATAATCTATTATCAGCAACTACAGATTTTTCAAGAATGAAAGAGTGTGATGCTCTTATCATCTGTGTTCCAACACCGTTAGATAAGTTTAGAAAGCCTGATATGAGTTATATTGAGGCGTCTTGTAAGGCAATTGGTCAAAATATGAAAGCAGGAACTTTTATCAGTTTGGAAAGTACGACTTATCCAACGACTACCGAAGATTTGATGTTGCCAATTATTGAAAAAGAAAGTGGCTTAAAACAAGGAAAAGATTTTTGGTTGGCATATAGTCCAGAAAGAGTTGACCCGGGAAATCAAACTTATCAGACCAAAAATACGCCAAAAGTAATGGGAGCAATGACACCTGATGGTGTAGAAGTTGGTCAGGCACTTTATAGTAAGGCAATTAATAACATTCATACGGTAAGTTCGCCAAGAGTTGCCGAAATGGTGAAGATTTTAGAAAATACGTATCGTTTGATTAACATCAGTTTAATTAATGAAATAGCGTTGTTAAGTGGAAAAATGGATATTAATATTTGGGAAGTGATAGAGGCAGCAAAAACTAAACCTTTCGGTTTTCAAGCATTTTATCCAGGTCCAGGAATTGGAGGACATTGTATTCCATTAGACCCATTTTATTTAGAGCATATTGCTAAGCGATTTGACTTTGATTTGACAATGATTAATACGGCAGGACATATCAATATGCGTATGCCACACTATATGTATATCAAAATTGCTACGGCATTAAATTCAGTTCAAAAAGCCGTAAATGGAAGCAATATTTTATTCTTAGGAGTAGCGTACAAACCAGATATTGATGATGAAAGAGAATCACCTGCATTAGAAATTATGGATACGGTGGCTCATAAAGGAGGAAAAGTGAGTTATCACGACCCTCATATCGCAAAAGTCAGAACACATTGTCATTCTTATGATTCTGTGGAATTGACAGAAGAAATACTTAAAAATGCGGATTGTGTGGTCTTAACAACAAATCACAAGGCTTTTGATGTTGATTTTATTCAAAAGAATGCAAAATTAATTATTGACTTACGCAATATGATTACTGAAAAATCGGATACTGTTTTTAAACTATAATTTTACAGATTATGTCATCAATTCAAATGGTTGACTTAAAAAGTCAATACCTTAAAATAAAGAAAGAAGTAGATAAAGCTGTTATTGATTGTATGGAAAGCTCGGCTTTTATCAATGGATATGCAGTAAAAGATTTTCAAAAGAATTTAGAAAAATACCAAGATGTAAAATGTGTTATTCCGTGTGCTAACGGAACAGATGCTTTACAAATTGCCTTAATGGCGTTGGGTTTAAAAGCAGGCGATGAGGTAATTTGCCCAGCATTTACTTATGTGGCAACTGCCGAAGTAATTGGGTTGTTAGGTTTAAAACCTGTAATGATTGATGTTGATGAAAACACTTTCAATATGACTGTTGAAGGTTTGGAAAAAGTCATCACACCAAAAACAAAAGCAATTGTGCCTGTGCATTTATACGGACAGAGTTGCGATATGGAGCCGATTTTGGAATTTGCCAAAAAGCATAATTTATTCGTAATTGAAGACAACGCTCAGGCTTTGGGAGCAACTTATACTTTTTCGGACGGAACACAAAAGAAGACAGGAACAATGGGAGATATTGGTTGTACTTCGTTTTTTCCGTCTAAAAACTTAGGTTGTTTTGGAGACGGAGGAGCCATAATGACCAATAGCGAAGAACTTGCAGGAAATATAAAAATGGTCGCTAATCACGGACAAATTAAAAAATATCATCACGAAGTTTTAGGGTGTAATTCTCGATTAGATACCATTCAGGCGGCGATTTTAGACATAAAATTAAAGCATTTGGATTCGTATTCAGCAAATAGAAACAAAATGGCTGATGTGTATTATGAGAAATTAGGAGGAATTAAAGAATTACAATTGCCTAAAAAACAAGAAAATTCTACGCATGTTTTTCATCAATATACAATGCGAGTGTTAAACGGAAAACGAGATGAATTACAAGCATTTTTGAAAGAAAAAGGTGTTCCGAGTATGATTTATTATCCGTTACCTTTGTACAAACAAAATGCGTTTAAACAATATGTTTCAGAAGATTTTTCATTGCCTATTACTGAAAAATTATGCTCAGAAGTGTTATCGTTGCCTATTCATACGGAAAAAAACGATGAGCATATGGAAACCATTTGTAATGCAGTTTTAGAATTTTTTAATCAATAGAATATGAGTTATTTCGCACACGAAACAGCCGTTGTTGATGATGGTTGTCAAATAGCAGAAGGGACAAAAATTTGGCATTTTTCACACATTATGCCGAATTGTAAAATTGGTAAAAATTGCAATATTGGGCAAAATGTAGTGGTTTCGCCAGATGTTACTTTGGGACGAAATGTAAAAGTTCAGAATAATGTATCTATTTATACCGGCGTAATTTGTGAAGATGATGTTTTCTTAGGGCCTTCAATGGTTTTTACGAATGTGATAAACCCACGAAGTGCTGTAAATAGAAAGTCTGAATATATGAAGACCGTGGTTAAAAAAGGAGCAAGTATTGGGGCAAATGCAACTATTGTCTGTGGAAATGATATAGGGAAATTTGCTTTTATTGGAGCAGGTGCTGTGGTAACAAAAGAAATCCCTGATTATGCTTTGGTGGTTGGAAATCCGTCTCGC
>PDWI01003402.1_pt1 | contig 22462 bp, 14 predicted proteins | sample 1430891 | NCBI WGS metagenome assembly PDWI01 (sample SAMN01162508, study PRJNA174530) | Oral metagenome, whole genome shotgun sequencing project. | biome: Marine environment; feature: Marine mammal; material: Swab sample of the gingival sulcus; isolation source: swab sample of gingival sulcus... | reverse complement strand
CCTGTGCCGAAGCAACCCGAAGGTTTGAAGCCCGCTTTTGCAGGTATGTAGCTTTCTCGGTATATTGTAACTGTTGAGTTTAACAATCGCTAACCGATGCGGTTTATACCTACAAAGTAACTAATATTAGTAACGTAAAACAAATATTTCACTGTATTTTTCAGTACAAAAAAAGACTTTATAGCCAAAAGGCGATTAACTTTTCTAAAACAATCCCCCGTAAATTTGAAATTTACAGGGGATAAAACAAACAAGGATTTTTATTTTTCCACTTTTGCCAACAATTCAACAATTTTCAATATTACATCAACAGCTTTCTGCATTGATTTTACAGGAACATACTCAAATCTGCCGTGGAAGTTATGCCCTCCTGCAAAAATATTCGGACAAGGCAACCCCATAAACGATAAACGACTACCATCGGTACCACCGCGAACAGGAACTACATTAGGTGTAACACCTACCTGCAGCATAGCTTCATTGGCAATATCCACAATATGCTTTACCGGTTCAATTTTTTCACGCATATTAAAATATTGGTCAACCAATTCTAATTTTGCTGTCCCTTCGCCATAATCTTCATTACTTTTGTTGCACAAATCGGTAATCAGTTGTTTGCGTTCTTCGTATTTTTCTTTGTCAAAATCACGGATAATGTATTGCAATGTGGTTTTTTCCACTCCTCCCTGTATTGATAAAAGATGGTAAAACCCCTCGTATCCTTCTGTTTTTTCAGGCATATCGTCAACCGGCAGACGGCTGATAAATTCAGTAGCAATCAACATAGAATTTATCATCTTATTTTTTGCCATTCCCGGATGTACATTGCGTCCTTTAAAAGTAATTTTCGCGAAAGCAGCATTAAAATTTTCGTATTGCAGTTCACCTATTTCTCCACCGTCGAGCGTATAAGCAAAATCAGCACCAAACTTTTCCACATTAAAATAATCGGCTCCTCGCCCGATCTCCTCATCGGGAGTAAAACAGATATGTACTGCACCATGTTTTATTTCAGGATGTTGTACAAGATACTCTACTGCAGTCATTATTTCGGCAATACCAGCTTTATCGTCAGCTCCTAACAAAGTGGTACCATCGGTGGTAATTAAGGTTTGCCCCACATATTTTTTTAGCTCCGGAAAATCGGATACTTTCATTACAATGTTTTCATCGCTGTTTAAAACAATATCATTACCATCGTAATTTTCGACAAATTGTGGATTTACATTCTTACCCGTAAAATCAGGACTTGTATCCATATGAGCAACAAAACCAACCTTAGGAACTTCAACATCCAAATTTGAAGGTAAAACCCCCATTACATATCCATTCTCATCTAAAGAAACCTGTTCAAGCCCTATTTCCTCCAGCTCTTTTTTCAATTCTTCGGCTAAAATCATCTGTCCCGGAGTACTTGGTGTTAATCCGGTTTCGGTATCCGATTCGGTATAATATTTTACGTATTTTAAAAATTTCTCTGTTACTGTATTCATATGACTGTATTTTTTAAAATTCAAAAAAATAAGACTATTAAACCTCTATTGTTACACAAGAAGATGCACAAAATTTGTGCATCTTCAACGGTAATTATGCTTGTTTACACCATAAAAACTCTATCCTTTTCAAAAATTTTCTTAGAAGTTTGGTGTTTTCATTAATGGCATCCTAATTTATAGTCTGCTAAATTAAACAAAAAAACAGAGTATCGCTAATATTTCTTCTTAAATCTAATTTATTACTATTTGTAAACTTTTACTTCCTACTTATCTATACTTTACTGAATTAACAATTCAAACCCGAAACATGCATTAGAAAACATATTACATAATTAGGTTAAACAAAGAACCCACCTCGCTAACAATCAATACATTACAGTCGTAACAAAATCAATATACCTGATATTAATTATTAACTCATTATGATTTTTACTTCCGAAATAATGTTTTAAATTTCTCTCTAAATTTATATGCCGCTATGTTTTTTTCTACGATTACACCTTTATTATTCACTAAAAAATTAATGGGCAGATTGTTTATTTTCTTTATTCTGTATATATCCATTAATCCTGACTTTTTCCCTTTTAAATCGGAACATTGTATCCACCTCAATTTATGCTTCGATATATTTTCAATCCATGCTTTTTTATCTTTGGTGATGGCAACAGATATTATTTCTAACCCCTTCTTTTTACATTTTTTATAGGATTCCCTTAACTGTTTATAACCGTCTTTACTTCTATAATACGAAAAATCTTCGAATTGAATAAGTGTGTATTTATTTTTGTGTATAACAGAAGACAACTCTATGTTTTTTCCTTTTGGAGTTTTTAATTTAAAATCGGGAATAATTTTACCAACACTAAGTGCAGCATCCTTTTTTTGGTTTTCCAGTAATATCGCTTCCTTTCGTCGTAACTCTTCTAATATGGCAGATTTTCCAAACTCTTTTTCTATCTTATCGAGATATTTTCTATTGTTGTTATTAACTCCTACCTGTTGAATTATTATCAATTGTATCGCAGCAGTATTTTCGGCAAGTTTTTGTTCCAAAATATCCCGTTTAATTTCCTTTACCTTTTTTTTCAATGTATCATACATCTCTTTTAATTGCAGCTTTGTTTCTAAAAGCGTATGCTTTGAAAAATAGATGTTCCTACCGGATTTCATAAAATCTTGTAACGATTTAACAGCTCCCTTATAAGCTGTACTTTCTTCCCAGGAATTGATTAACTCCTGATTTAATTTTCCTCCTCTGAAAGCACTAATACTTAAGTTACTATCGATATTTACATGAATCGTTGCTTTTTCTATAATACATCTTTTGGTTCGTGTTTTTCGTTTTTTATCCGCAAACATAAGTTTTATAAAGCCAAGTTTAGGATATTTAATATCGGTTACCACTACCTTAAACGTATTACCTTTCACATCAGTACTGCCCAATACTTCTCTATTGGTATTACAAATTTCAACTTTAACCAAATTACTATTGCTACTATTGCCAATAAGCACCATCTTATCTTGCTTATTACATCCGGTTAGTAACAAGAATATTACAGTGGAAATAATTATTAAACGTTTCATTGCATTTTATATTAGGTTTTTAAGTACTCGGTGTTAATTGATATAGTTCGGGACTTCTTTTATATTGCTACAAACACAAAAAAGTTTATATTTTCAAAAATCCCGAATAGTCCTCGTTACAATGTTTTGTATATTAAGTCAACTACCTTATGGATAGTTCCTTCAAAAGCATCCAAGCGATTAAATCTATCGGGATGATACACATATATACTACCTTTAAGTTTTCCCGGCCTGCTGGAAGAATAAGTACAAACAAAAAGCTGTGTTCCTTTTTTATCTCCATTAAACAATATTTTTACAATTTGTTCATCTGCAGGTATATCAAAAGGCAAATAACTACCAACCTCAGGCATTCCCTGATGTTTATAGTCCCAACGATAAATTTTATTTTTATAGGTATAATATAAAAAGTCATCGTATTCGTTACTGTTTATAAACCGGGTATCCTTATTTATTGTAGATTCTGCCGGAAAAGTATATGTTTTAAGTTTTTTTAATCGTTTTAAAGTTCTGTCATCTCTTAAAACAACATAAGAGTCTGAACTATCTTTAGGTTTTGCAATCATGTAAATATAACTACCTGAGGTATTCGGATACCCCACTGCTAAAATGCTGTAATCTTCCGAATAATCCTTAAAATAACCACGAGAGCCATACGGATTCCAAATCATACTTTTGGTGTAATTGATAAAGAAAGCAAATCTTCCATCGGTTTTTAAAAGTTGTTCCGCATCTATATCTTCGTAACTGTAATCGAAATTTTTAGTCATTTTCATCGTAAACATCTCTCCCAATAAAGCATCGAATCGATACACCTTTTTATCAGATGTAAAACAGAAGCAGCCTAGCTTATTTCCACTGGAGCTATAGTAGTAACTCGACAAAACATCAGCACTTTTACTAGCTATCTGAGGCGGACGACTTACCATATCAACTGCCATTGTTTGTTGATTTAACACCACTATTCTTCCGTCCCCGTCGCTGATACAAACAGCCTTGTTTTTAGGCGAATGTATAGATTTAGGATCGTTAATTGGAAAATCGGTAAAGAAATCAGAAATTACTTTTGGTTTAACTCCTTCGGCACTATCCTGAGGGGTAAGGGTTTTTAAAAAAGCCAAATAGCCATTATTCTGCTCATCCTTGGTAAGAATAGCCAAACCCTCATCATAACCTGCAGATATCGTTAACTTAAATAATATCTCCTGTACATCTTCGCCGTTATCTACTATTAATCTTAATCCATATTCACCTAAATAAGGAAATCTAAATTTTAGAAGAGAATCATTAGAGATAACTTCTATATCCCCATCAATAAAATAACCGTAATCTTCTTTATTTAACTTACCGTAAGCCCATTCGTAATGCAGCTCTTTCTTCTCTCCTGTTTGTTCTACTTTTACACCAAAATTAGGAACTTCCATTGCTCCAAAGGTCAATTCCGTAAAATCCGATGATAATTTTATTTTAGAAATATCAGATTTAGCGACCGTCGTATCATCTTCAAAATAACAAGAAGAGAACGCTAAAGAAATCGCTACAGCCAGTATTATGTTTATTATTTTTCTCATGATAAGTATTGTATTTAAAATGAGTGATTTTTTTTATTAAGCAAGAAGGATTGAGTGAAAAACATCAGGCTGTGTGCCTTCATATTTTCTACCTTCTTACATTCTTCATTCATATAATTATTCAGCTATATCTCTAAAGTCAGCCGAAAATATTTTATAATAGTCTTTATTTATACAAATAAACAGGATCCTCCATTAATGAAATGTCATCATCGGGAAGGACATTTTCAGGGTTTGTAAAATACTCCCACACAGGTTTAAAAATATATCTTCCCCAAATTGCAGAATATTTAAAATAGTAAAAATTCCTTACGGATCCCGGAGCATCACTTGGAATTTTTTCTAAAAACTCGCCGTAATTTTCAACCGCATATTTATAGAAATCGGGATATTTTTTCTCCATTGCTTTAAACCGCTCCAATACCATTCTGTATTTTTCAGGATAATATTTACCAAGAAACCGGTTATGAGATTTCTTTTTAGACATTCTCCACCAAGTGGGTTCAGGCAGATCGCCGTCTGAAACTATCAGTTTATAAGAAGTTCCAACCATTGGCTTAAAAAATTCATTTTCTTCAAATACTATACATATTCCATAGGTAGTATCTTTTAAATGAGAACTTCGTTTTAGTTTTATCTGTAAATTGGTTAAAACCTCGTTTGGATTAAATTCAAGTTTTATAAACTCATAATCTTCACCTTCTACAGCCAGCGGAGCAATGGAATCTTTTACTATTTTAACATTAAACTTCTGCACCTGATTATTGGGCATTCCTATGTAGCGAACAGGAATATCCATTACTGTATCTTTTATAGTATAGTAAGCGAAAGTAAAACTTTTTACTTCGATTTCCCGCAGTTCCTTATTAAAGTATATGGTATGCTTTTGATTGGTATTATACAAAAAATCTCCTTCACTGCATTGCATAAACAACACACCAGCCATACATAATGTCAATACTATTTGAATATATGTTTTCATTTTTTTCTTTTTTTTAATGTTAGGGATTAGCTTATCGCCATCTTCTTTCTTTTACAGGCTTTTGATTTTTAACCTTTTGCCCTTAGCTCTTCTGACTTCCGTATTTAGTCTTCTTTCCTAATAATTATTCCGCTGTGTGTCTAAGAAAATTTAGTCTTAGATTTTTTCTTTTTTTTAGATCCTTGTTTTTGGATTTCATTTTTATTTTTTCACAAAATCCAAAAGAAACTTTATTTATTCCTCTCATCCTCAATATCAGGATACGGCCATTTATATACGACATCGCTCCCTTGAATAGTTTCACCTGTTAAAAACACCTCGATATTTTCCAGTTCTCTTTTCATTCTATACCACTCTTGTCCTTCTCCTACGAACTCTTTGCGTCTTTCCTGCATTATAATATTTTTATTTAAGACTTCTCCTCTCTCCTTTAAACCAATTAAACCTCGTGCAGTAATAAGAGCATCGTAATATCGGGTTGCTTCTTCGATATTTTTATCCAAAAAATATTCTGCCATAATCAAATACATTTCAGGTATTCGTATCATATTAATACCCAAATATCCATTACTATCATCATAAAATTCTCCATCTTTCTTTTCAATAAGTTCTACATTATATAACTTATACAAAAGAGGCTGGCCCGTAGTAGCTTTTCTAACCCATTCTATTCTGTAGTCTTTACCTATTATAGGATCAACATCATATACAAAAGGAAAGAAAGGCGCTAAATTTAGAGAATGGGAGGTATTTTCTCCAAATACATTCTGGGTTTCCTCCCAAAAATCATATTTATATAATCCCCAAATTGTTTCTTCCATAGACATAACCGAAGCAAGCTTATTTTTCAAATCGGTTTTTACCATAAAATGAAATTTATCTGAATCAATTACTTTTTTTGCGTATAGAGCGGCATTTTCCATATCGTACTTCTGCCAATAAACTCTGGCAAGCAATGCCTGAACAGCATAAATATTAAGATGTGTTATTCTGCTATCAGCAAAATAAAGGCCTCCAGGATTTCTGGGATAAGAGATATTCTTTTTATCTTCTTCCAAGAATTTTTCGGCTTCTTTTAAATCGGCAATAATTTCATTATATACCTCTTCTACACTCATAAATTTAGTTATTTTATAACCATATTCCTTCACATACGGAATAGCTCGTCTTAAACTTTCAGCATCTGCAGAATTTATATTTACAGCATAAAGCTTCAATAAATCGAAATGCATTGCAGCTCTTAATGCAAGAGCTTCGCCTTTATACAAATTATAATACCTTAAGTCTCCTTTTGATTTTTTCTCTAAATTTTGAAGGATATTATTAACATATCCTATTTTTTCGTACATCTCTTCCCATATCCCTTTTATATGAGAGGAAGCATCAGAATCAACAAAATCTAATTTAGAAAAAGCCTTGTATTTAAGAGAGACGTTTATTGAGTATAAATTTTGAGCACACAACTCAACATATTCGATTGAAAGAGCTTTTCCGTAAAGATTACTTTCTCCCATAGAAGCGTACACTCCGTATAACGCATCTTGAAAACCCTCATCATTTTTAAATAAATCATCATTTACAATTATAGATTTTGGGTTAATATCAAGAAAATCGTTACAACTTGCGACAACGAATAAAAGTAATATATATACTAACTTTTTCATATTTTATAAATTTAAACGATTAAAATGTAGGTTTAATCGATATGTTAAATCTTCTTGCATAAGGATAAGATGTTCCCCTTTCATATTTCATTGTAGATAAGCGAAGTACATCAGTCATACCGTAAGAGATCCTTAGTTTTTTTACTCCAATCTTTTTAAGAAATTTCGGTCTGAAAACATAAGCAAAATTTATATTAGAGATATACCATTCATTAAACCTTTCCACAAAACGGGAAGTTTGTCTATTGAAGGCTTTAGTTCCTTGTTGTATTCCTAAAAAACGTTTTAAATCACCTGGTTTTTTCCACCTCTGAGTAAAAGCTCTTTCGTCCACATTCTGATAAGGATTAATATTTTCCACTTTCTCGTAAATAGTAGAATTATACTTATCTCCTCCAAAAGAATATTGAGAAGTTATATTTACAGAAAAATTCTTGTATCTGAATCCTGAGCTTATACTTCCACGCAGTTTAGGGTTTGTATTTCCCAGTGCACATATATAATCAACGTCATAGTCAAAAGTGTAATTACCATTATTATCAATATAGATTTCTTTTCCTGTTGCAGGATCTATTCCTGCCGAACGAACACCATAAATATCGTATTGAGAACCTCCTTCAATAAGTAACGATTTGGGTTTTTTATTGTTTAGGTCTTTTAGAAACTCTATATTCTTACTTATAACATCCTCGCTTAGTTTCTCCAACCTGTCGTTTACATGAGATCCGCTTAATGAGACCGACCAAAAGAAATCTTTTGTGTCTATCAGCTTGGCCGATAAATGTATGTCGTATCCCTGATTTAAAATCTCTCCATAATTCACTTTTACACTTTTGGTTCCCGTACTTGGCGGAAAACTAAGGCTCATAATAACATCTTTTGTGTTCTGAACATAATAATCAAAACCTAAACTATATTTATTCTCAAACAGAGATATGGAAAAGCCATAATTGGTATTTAGTGTCCGCTGCCATTTAAGATTAGGATTACCCATACTTTTAGGGACAGCACCTATACCTGTATATTGCACATACTTATCGAGATATTCGTAAACAGTTATTGCTTGATACGGATTAAAGTTCGAAGAACCGGTATATCCTGTTGATACTCTTATTTTGCAGTTAGTTAACCAATCGAAGTTCAAAAACGGTTCTTTATGCAGATTCCAGCTGACACCTCCCGACCAGAAAGGCCCCCATTGATTATTGGAACCATATTTCGATGACCCTGATGTTCTTATATTCAAATCTAGATTATATTTCTGTTTATAGGAGAAATTGGCAGATCCATAAAATCCTACACTCGAGTTTTTTATTTCGTATCCTGTTGCTCTTGTATTTAGGGCAAACCTAAGGTCTGACATCCAATCTTTTTTAAAGCCTTCTCCTTGTGCAGTGGTACTGTTTGAACTTCTTTTACGAAATTCAGCACCTGCATTAAATCTTATGGCTGTTTTCTTATCGAATAAAATCCTGTAATTTACCCCCAACTTTCCAGATATAGAATATCCATTACGCGAAACGGCGTTATAACTTCCCTTTTCTTCCGGTTTGATATTCCTCAAAAAGCTGGAATTATCAGGAGAAATATATTTATCCGCCTGATAAAAACTAGGCTTATAATTTAGTTGAGAAGTAATAATTAAATCTTGTCCTATCTCCCATCGTGCATTTAACGAGTTAGTTATACTCATGGATTTTTGTTTATTGAAAGAAGATAAACTTGCATTATACAATGGGTTACCAATTTGAATGTTAGCAGTACTATAGGGATTAAAATAATAAATGGGAATATAATCACCAAACTCATCTCTTACAGGTTCGTAAGGATTTAATATGGTATATTGGGCAAAATCACCATAAGGCGTCTTTTTGGCATTAAGCAGAGAAAATCCACTTCTGAAATTAATTCTTAATTTTTCGGATTTACTATAGTAACCTACAAAAAAATTCATAGAACCATTTCTTCTATTATCCCCTTTCATCACTCCATAAGCATCTTTTAAATTAGCACTTATCCGATAACTTAACAAATTAGCTCGTCCTGTTAACGATATAGAATGATTATGACTAAAAGATACCCTCAAGGGTTTGCTTATCCAATCGGTATTTACACCATTGTTTACCCGCATAAGCTTGTTTCTGTATGCAATATCTAATTCCCCATTTGGTTTATCGTAAAGACCTGCAAGTCGTTCCAGTTCCAATTTCTGTTTCGCATTGGTCAGATTAATTGAACGAATATCAGGAATACTATAATCGGGTGTAAATCTGTAACGTACTCTCAACTTTTTATCTTTTGCCCGTTTTCGGGTAACTACAATTACTCCGTTAGAAGCTTCATCCCCATAAATTGATGTTGCCGCAGCATCTTTCAATACATCAATTCTGTCAATATCTTCCAAATCTAAATCGTAGAGTTCTTCAATAGTAATTATGTTTCCATCAAGCACAATCAAGGGATTGTTGGCTCCAAGATTTTCACTGTCGATTAACGAAGTTGTACCCCTTATTATAATCTGAGGTATAGCATTTGGATCAGACCCTTGAGCATTGTTTTCCACAAGGTGCATCCCCGGTGTTAATGCAGCAAGAGTTTGAATTAGATTTGTATTAGAAACAGCCATTATCTCTGCTCCCGAAATTGTAGTGATTGCACCGGTAAAAGTCTCTTTTTTTCTATTGAAATAACCGTTGACCACCACCTCATCAATACCTATTTTATCTTCCTGCATCACCACTTGCATATATTTACCGGTTTCATATTTTATTGTTTGTGTTTTCATCCCAATAAAAGAAAATGTCAGCAATATATCTTCGGTTCTGCTTGTTATTACCTCCAAAACAAACTCTCCCTTATCGTTGGTAACAGCTCCTCCTAATCGGGCTTTTTCAGATACAATTGTTACTCCCGGAAGAGGCTCTCCATTTTTGTCGGTTACTTGTCCTTTAATAACTATCTTTTCTTGCTGTGTCTGTTTTCTGCTAAAAACAGTTGTGTTATTGCTAAGCGAACAGCAAAGGTTAATATTTCCAGAAGTTTTATCTAAATCTTCCGTTAAACCTTTATCTTCCGTTTCAATACTTAAAATTCCGATATTTTCAATATCTTTTGTATTGAGAATAAAAGAATAATCTGTTTTCAAAAGAAGAGTATTAATCAATTCTGCCGATGATACACCTCCAGCATTTATACTTAATATTGCATTTTGAGAATAAACATTTGCTGCCGGAAGTTGAGAAATGCTCAAACAGAGAAACAAAATAACACACTTCATAAATTGTAATGTTTTTTTCATAAACGCTTCTTTTTTTTATTAAACGATAAACCTACACAATATAATCATGAGAGATATAACAACACCTTGGTTATTTTTTCCATAATCACCTATACTACAATAAATTAAACCTACACAAACATAATAATTATCACATCTCTATTCAAAATTCTCATACCCTAAATATCCTTCTTCATGCTATTACCAATATAATATCAGTTTTAGTTTCTATTATATTCTATAATTGTTTGCAAGAATCCTTTACACCTAAATTTTCTGATAACTTTACACAAAAAATTTATCATTTTTTTTAACTCTATTTTTTCTTTGCTAAAGTAATTATGAGATTTTGTAATGATATATCATATTAAAGAAAATACACTATAATCAAAGTATGTAGTTTAACATACCTATCCGAAATTGTTATAAAACAACAAAAAAAACTTATCATAACAAATAGCAAAAAACAAACATACATAATTCCTGCAACATTATTACAAAAATAACTCTACTATTAATACTTTTCCTAAATTATTAATTAATTATCCTCTATTTTTAGTGCTATTTTTCAACATAAATTAAAATCTATTATTAGTCTTTTAACCGTATATACAATGAAAAGAACAATAGAACAGCTCTAAAATCACCATATTAACCGACATTTAAGATAAACTTTTTTTAAAGGGTAAAGACTAATATTCTAACCATTTAAACATCATCCGACTTAAACTGAAAACCTAATCTTTTACCTGTTTGTATCCTTGCATTGTTTATTTTTTCTTCAATATCTGCTACCGATAGTATTTTCACGTTATCGTAAGGAGGTACTAAAAGGTCGAAATTTAAACAATAGTTAATTGCTGTTTCTACAATCTGCCGCAGACTCTCGTAATTGGCTTTACTTACAGATAAATCGGTCTGTAGCAATCCCATTTGTCGTTTTCCTTCTACAATAAAGTGGTTTTCTCGATTGATAAAGATACGGGCAACCAAATATCCCAAGTCGTCATATCGCTTATATTTAAACGAATCAGACAGAAAATTATAAATATTAATTATACCTGAATAAGCGTTATTAGGATCGTTCTTTACATAATTTTGTTCCCAAACATTATGGTCGCGGTTGAATTGAAAGACATTAGTATATAAACTAAATACCAATACATCAGAAGCTATTTTCAATTGAAATTCAAAATTTCCTCGATCCTTATACTCCAATAATAGGCAATCTCCACAGTTTTTTAAATCTTCGTTATATTCCTCCTCCAATTTTATTATTATTTGTCGAAGTTCTTCAAAAATAAATTTGGTATTTTTATAAACTAACTGCTTTAAATTGGCTTTCTCCTTTATGGTGGTAAGAATTGCTTCTTTTGTATTTAAAATATTCATTATTATTATTTTTAATTTCTTCTAAAGATACATCTTTTTTTTTGATTACAGGGACTTTCTAAGGTGTAAAATTTCGTTATCTCTGAAAATGGCAATGCGTTATATTACGTATCCCAACTTTGCTATTTTAGGAATGAAGATAAACTTTCCAACATCAAACAGACACTACTTCGCCTAAATTACCATACAAAACATACCCCTTCACATCACTAAAACCAAGTTGTTTTACCAACTCCACATACTTCTTCACCTGTTTCTCGTATTTCTTCTCTTTTTTAATTCCAAATTTATAATCTATTACAATTGCTTTACCAGCATTATATATTACTCTATCAGGACGATATATGTCTTTACCACAGAAAATATCTCTTTCATTAATTACTTTCCACGATTTGGAAAACCAATCAGCAGTTTCATTCCCGTGTAATATTTTATATGCAATTCGATAAAACTCTTTGGCCTGATTTTCGTCTAACTTTCCCTCAAACTGTAATTGACCAATAGCTTTCTCTAAATCATCAGCATAATTAATTAACTGAAAAAGTTGATGCAATAAATTTCCTCTACTAACAGGCGAAAAATCATCTACAGAAGTACTTTCAGAAAAATCGAAATATTCGTTAGCACGAGAACGTAATTTCAGCCTGTCATCAAGCATATTTACCACATAGCCAAGCTCCTGATATTTTATTTCTTCTTTTTCAGGCGTAGCAACAGCAGTCAATTCGCCTAACTCAAAACAGGCATTGGCATCATCCCAATTTTCGCTTAAATTGATAATGGTATTTCCATTGAAATGACTACTATAATGATGAGAATTTTTAATGGTGAATTTTAACAAATCTGCCACACTCGATAATTTATCGGCATGCTTATCGGGAGCAAAACCTACAAAAACATTTTCAGCACGGGTTTGTGCCACATACAAAAGGTTAAGATTATCGATATAAGTTTGCAGTCTCTCTTGATAATAGTCTCCGTAATAGATAGTATTTTTTAATTTTGAACCATATTTTACAGGAAGAATATCCAACGCATTAAACCCCATAACATCGGGCTGACACCACAACACTTTTCGATGTTTGGTATCGTCTAAATCCCAATCGATATAAGGAAGAATTACGACTTTAAATTCCAATCCTTTCGATTTATGAATGGTTAAAATTCGCATTGCATCCTGCTCCTCGGCAATTGAGATAACCTCTTTATCTTTTCTTTCGTTCCAATACTCTAAGAAAGTGTTTAAATCAGCTGTTTCGGTCTTTGTAAAGGTCAATACTAAATCCTGAAATGCCTCCAGATAGGCGTATTCATCACTATTATTATTCAGTTTAAAAATATCGATTAATTTTTCGGTTAAATCAAATAATGTTTCACGTTTTAGAGTATGTACATTGCTCATAAAATCATCAGGAAAAAGGTCTTCCAACGGTTTTTCTACAAAAAAAAGCTCATCATTAATCTCTTCTCTATTTTGATAATACAACAGATATTCCTGACGCAGAAATCCAATATTCAATGCCTCTTCGGGATGTAGTAAATAATACATTAAATGAATTATAAACTGTACTGTTCGGGAATTTTTCAGATACAATGCATCACTAGATATAACATCGTAAACCACATCAGGCAATGCATCTTCATTTTTTTTATAATTCATTAATATATCCGCAATTTCAGCACCCTCTTTTCCGTTACGAACCAATATGGCAATATCATCGGGATTATAACCTTTTTGCTGTAATCCGGCAATTACATTCGGCAGCTCTAAAGCCACTTTCTCTTTCCAAGGATTCTCTTTTTCATCTTTAAAGAATTGTAGCTTAACACAGCCTCTGTTTTCCTTTGTATTATTCCCTAAATGTTGATAAACATCGGCATAAGCATCAGCTATTTTCTGCTGTTGCTCTTTCAGTTCGTCTTTTAAGCCATCAGGAATATCTTCGTTATAATACTCTTGCAAAATATTGGCACCCAAAGCGAATACTGCGTTATTAAAATTGATAACATTTTCACTACTTCTCCAATTTTTATCGAGATGAAGTGCCTTTACCTCAAACTGTTTAAAATCTTTCTCTAACTGCTCAGCTAACAATTTCCAATCGCCATTTCGCCATCTGTAGATCGATTGCTTCACATCTCCAACCACCAAAGAGGGATACCCTTCAGCCAAAGCATTATTCACCAAAGGTCTGAAATTATCCCATTGCATCGATGAAGTATCCTGAAATTCATCAATCATAAAATATTTATAATAATTTCCTATTTTTTCATACAGAAAAGGCGAATCGTTTTCAGCTATAATTACCCGCAACAGTTTTGTAGCACTCGACAGCAAAAAAATATTTTGTTCTTCGCAGTACTGCTGTATTTTAGCAGATAAATCGGTTAATATTCCTAAGGTATAAATGTAACTAATAGTCTGCTCAACAGAAAAATAGAGTAATTCATTTTCATCATAGAATTGAACAGCATCAACAGCCACATTACCCAAACCTTCAGCAATAGCAGCATTAACACGAACTTTCAACTCACTTGAAGCAGTTTTAGGCGTCCAATTTTCAAAACTATCAGCTGCCGCTCTTACATACGAATTGGGTGCCAGCTTTCCCCCAACTCCTAAGCGACTTAAATAAGCTCCTACTCCACTCGCCTTTCTCGTAAAATCATTAGGCTGCAAGTTGTAATTTGCCATTATTATTCGGGCTCTATCACCTATCAATGCAAAATGATTTTCAATATCTTCTTTTAGTTTATTTAATTTATTTTTATAGAGTTCCAAAAAGTTTTTGTCCGCTAATTTTCTCATCAATATCTGCGAAAAATTCTGAAAATCCTCTTTAAAAATTTCATTACCAAAATCTAAAATATCATATTTAAAATTCCAGCTCTTTCCATTTCGCATTTTTGTTTCGGCAAAATCGATTAACCATTTACGCAGCTTTTTTTCATTTTCAACATTATTCAGCAATAAATCAGCAACTTCATCGAGTACTTTTGCTGTATCCAATTCGATATTATACCCCATTTGCAAACCTATTTCACGAGTAAAAGAACGAACAATTTTTTGAAAAAAGCTATCGATAGTAGTTACAGAGAAACGAGAATAATCGTGCAATAATCTACTTAACAGATAACTTGCTTTCTTCTGTAACTCTTCTTCGGATATATTGTTTTCGCTACACAACGTTTCGGCATAAGCAGATTTTTCACCTTTAGATAAGCTATAAATTTCTTTCAATATCCTTGATTTCATTTCATCGGTAGCTTTATTGGTAAAAGTTACCGCCAAAATTTCTCGATAGTTTAACGGATTTTGAAACACCAAATTAAGGTATTCTCCTGTCAAGGTAAAAGTTTTTCCCGAACCTGCTGATGCTCGATATATTTTTAGTTGCGACATAATCTATTTTTTAGAATATCGAAAGTACAAAAAAAACACCTCTCTACAAATAGGTGTTTCAATTAAACAGAAAAAAAGGGGCTTCGAAAAGCCCCTCTCTTTTAAATATTTTAGTGATTATACACATGTACATCGCGTTGTGGGAAAGGAATTCCGATATTGTTTTTATCGAACTCTTTCTTAACTGTTTCCTGCATATAGAAGAATACTTCCCAGTAATCAGCTGCATTTACCCATGCTCTTACCACAAAATTAACTGAACTATCTGCTAATTCAGATACGGCAACAAAATGTGCAGGATCTTTTAACACTTTTGGATGATTAGTCAATAAATCATTTAAAATACCTTTAGCTTGGTCAATATCGTCGGTATAGCCAATACCAAAAGTAAAGTCTACACGACGTCTTGGTTCTGTTGAATAGTTAACCATCGATCCAGTTGAAAGTCCACCATTAGGGATAATAACTGTTTTATTATCAGTTGTTAGAATAATAGTATTAAACAATTGAATCTCTTTTACAACACCAGAGTATCCTTGTGCTTCTAAGAAATCTCCAATTTGGAATGGTCTAAAAATTAAAAGCATAACTCCTCCTGCAAAGTTTTGTAATGTTCCAGAAAGCGCCATACCTACCGCTAAACCGGCAGCACCAAGTAGTGCTATAAACGATGTCATTTCAACACCAATCATTCCTACAACGGTAATAAACAGCATAATTTTCAGAACAATGCCTATCATACTTACAAGGAATCCTTGCAACATGGCATCCATCTCTTTTTTTGCCATTAATTTTCTTACTGCCCTCATAATGATTTTAATGATCCACAAACCAATAATCAGCGTAACAATAGCTAACAATAATTTCGGCATATACATTAATGCCATATCCCATAACTGTCCCGACTTTTCTGTTAAAAAATCCATATTCATAACTAACATTTTTAAAAATTAAACATAAATTTATAATTAATAAACAAAATAAGCTACAGGAAATTCCCATAGCCTATTTCGTACTTTATTCTTTACTAAAATTTATAAACGATACCAATTGAGTTGTGTAAGAATTTATCGTTATATAAATCCACTCCGCGGTTATATTCCCCTGGATAATCAGTCCATCCGTCATATAAATCGCTGTTTGCATAATACATACCCATTTCTAAGTTGATGGCAAATCTCTTACTTAAGTTATAAGTTAAACCTAAAGCTAAATTAAAGATTTCATCAAAACCATCTGAGTCATATTTAAAAGAGTTAATTCCTCCCATAAGGTGTGCTTCTGTATCAAACTTGGTAATACCAAAACCTGCCATTACATAAGGGGCTAATTTAGCTTCTTCTTTAAATATATAACCGTTATTAAACTTATACTTTACATTTAAAGTGGCAGTGATAAACTTGGCATCCATATTACCAGTACCACCAGTTCGTCCATTTTTCAGGTCTGTATCAATACCGTTGAAACTTAAATTTCCAACAAAATCGAATGATGGACTAACGTAACGACCTACGGTTAAAGCAAAACCAGCATTACCAAAATCCCAAAAATCATTTCCCAAATCACCTTTATAATCATTGAAGGTAGCGTGAGCACCTACACTCCATTTGTGATTAACATCTTGTGCACTTACTGCAAAAGTTGCAAACATTGCTACAATCATCAGCAACGATGCTTTTATATTTATTTTCTTCATGTTTTTATTTTTAGATATAAAATTAAACAATTCTCCTTTTATAAGGAATGTTTTTTAATTTGTCTTTGCCAGTCAATTCGATTGGCAAAGACAATTAATTATATTTATTTGATAAATAATTCAAACATTACACGACGGTTCAATTGACGACCGGCAGCTGTTTTATTTGTTGCAATTGGGTTAGATTCACCAAATCCTTGAGTAATAATTTGGTTAGGATTAACACCTTTCGCAAGTAAGAACTTCTTAGCAGCTTCAGCTCTGCGTATACTTAAGCCCATGTTGTATTCTTCTGTTCCTCGGCTATCACAGTATCCTGAAATCTTCAAAGTGTAGAATGGATATTTCTTCACTTCTTCAGCAACTTTAACCAATATACGCTTAGAACGAACTCTCAATACATTACTTGCTGTAGCAAACTCTAGATTAGTAGCTATAACGCTTTGATCTGCAACAGGACAACCATAATTATCTTTAGCTCCCTTCAAGTTAGGACACTTATCCTCTTCGTTAGGCACACCATCTTTATCATTATCTAATGCGCAACCATTAGCATCTACTTTATAACCAGGCTTAGTATAAGGACACTTATCTTTAGAATCAATTACACCATCACCGTCTGAGTCAGGACAACCTTTCAGTTCTTTTAATCCCTTCACTTTAGGACAAGCATCTTCTGAATCCTGAACACCGTCTCCATCAGTATCAGGACAACCAGCAAACTGGGCTACACCCTTAACATTAGGACACTTATCATTCTTATCTGCAACACCGTCACCGTCAGCATCAGGACAACCTTTAACAGTACCCGCTAACAATGGACACTCATCCTGGTAATCAGGTACTCCGTCACCGTCTGTATCAATAGGACAACCTTTTTTGTCTACAACAACTCCTTCTGGAGTACCAGGACATTCATCTCTCTTATCTGCAACACCGTCACCATCGGTATCCACCTTAGCTCCAAAGTTGTAAGTCACACCAATTGAGTTTTGCAAAAACTTATCGTTATACAAATCAGCATCTTTAGGTTTATCAGCTAATCCATCGTAGAAATCTTTCATTGCGTAGTAAACTCCTGTCTCCAAATTTACGGTCCAACGCGGGTTAATACGGATATTTAAACCAGCACCATAATAAAAATGCTGACCAATTTCTTTAGCATCATTAAACTTAAGTACTACATCACTATTTATATTTACAAAAGAAAGACCTGTTCCCGCCAAAATATAAGGAGCAAAAAGAGCATCTTCCTTGAAAATATAGCCGTTATTGAATTTATATTTCAACGCAGCAGTTGCGTTTACAAAACCTATATCTACTTTTGAAGACGGCCATTTTGCCACATCTGTTTTAATATTAAATAGGCTTAAACGTCCAACAGCATCAAAAGATGAATTCAAATAACGCCCCAAAGACAAAGCAACACCCATATTATCGAAATTGGTGTAGCTAAAATCATTAGTTACATCACCTTTATAGTCATTAAAAGTACCTAGAACACTCGCACCCCATTTGTAGTCGGTATTCTGAGCCTTTACAGCAAAGGTTGCAAACATTGCCATAACGATTAGCAATGTTGCTTTCATGTTAATTTTTCTCATAGCATAAATTTTAGTTAATCTTTATTTTTTCTTAATTTTTTAATATCCTATTTTGGCAGGAAAAAACCACCACGAACTTATCAAAATAGTAAGCCCATAACTAGGGTACGAATATAAGAATATATTTTTTAATAAACTTCAAATTTTGATAATTAAATGGAAAAAGTTCTTTAAACATCAATTTAGAGAGATATAAACATTATAAAAACAGACATTTATCAGCATTTTTAATAACATTAACCCCAACATTCGAAAGATAAATCCCTCTCCCAAAAGAAAGAAACTTAAAAAATATTAAACTTTAATTTTCTTTTATCCACATTGAGTCCTATAATCAATGTCTTTTTCTTTTTTTATCTGAGGATTTTCGTCTATCTCTGCGTCTTCCATGTCCTGAATCTTTAGATTTTCTATCGCTTCTCCCTCTATCGCCCCTATTTCGTTCTTTGCGACCACTTTTTCCCAATGGCTCTTCTCCCGAAACTTCAATTCGTATTTTTCGTCCACCAATTACAGCACCTGCAAATCCTTTTATAATTTCGTCAGTATAGCCTTTATCAATATCAAAAAATGAGAAAACACCTTTTAAATCAACACGCCCTACATTTTTACCTCGTACACCACACTGTTTGTGAATCAGTGTTAGTAAACGCGGCACATCCATTCCATCTTTTTTACCGAGATTGATAAACATTCTATCTTCGCCTTTAAAAGTCTCTTTTTTAGCCCGACGTTGTGCTACAGATTTAACATTTAAATCGGCAGCATTTTTATAATAATCCCAAAATCGGTTAAATTCTAACGATACAAATCGCTGAATCAATTCTTCTCTATCAAGGCCACTTAATTCTTCATAGATGCCGTCAATAAAATTCTTTACCTCATTACTTTCAACATCGACCTCTTTTACCCGATGCATAAAATTTAACAATTGTCGTTCACATACATCTTTTCCTTGAGGAATCTGCACCTGTTCGAAGTTGGTCTTTAGTCTTCTGGATAAATCCTTAACTTTTCGTTCTTCACGAGGCGTAACCAATGCTATCGATATTCCTTTTTTTCCCGCACGAGCGGTTCGTCCGCTTCGGTGGGTATAGAACTCCAACTCATCAGGCAAATTATAATGTATTACATGCGAAAGATTATCCACATCTATACCGCGGGCAGCAACATCGGTAGCAACCAATAGCTGTAACGCGCGATTTTTAAAGTTCCGCATTACTCTGTCTCGCTGCACCTGCGATAAATCGCCATGAAGTGCATCGGCATTGTAACCATCTTTCATCAACAATTCTGCCACTTCTTGGGTTTCTTTACGTGTACGGCAGAATATGATACCAAAAATATCAGGATAATAATCAACCACACGTTTCAAAACATTATATCTATCGCGATTATTCAACATATAATATTGATGCGATATATTTTTATTGGTAGTATTGGCTTTCCCTACAGTTACCTCAACAGGATTCGTCATGTAATTTTTGGATATACGACGCACCTCAGGCGGCATTGTTGCAGAAAACAACCATGTTACCTTTTCGTCAGAAGTTGCCGATAAAATAGCATCAATATCTTCTTTAAATCCCATGTTTAACATTTCATCAGCTTCATCGAGAATCAAATATTCTATTGCTGATAAATTTACTGCCTTCCGCCTGATAAGGTCAAGAAGACGCCCCGGAGTAGCCACAATTACATGAGCTCCTCTTTTCAATTTCCGAATCTGATCTTCGATACTTGCACCACCATATACATTTACCACATTTAAGTTGATAATCTTTTTAGAAAACAACTTTAAATCTTGTGTAATCTGTATCCCCAACTCCCGCGTGGGCGAAAGGATTAAAGCCTGAGGTGTTTTTACATCCCCTTCAATAAGCTCTAATAAGGGCAAGCCGAATGCAGCAGTTTTTCCTGTTCCTGTCTGTGCCAATCCGACAAAATCGGAACGTCCCTCTAATAGTACGGGTATTGCTTGCTCTTGAATTGGTGTTGGTGTTTCGAAGCCTAACTCTGAAATAGCTTCTAATAAGGTCGTTGACAGACCTAAGTTTTCAAATGAATTCATTCTTTATTATTATATGAGCCGACAAAGGTAGTAAAAAGTATTGAATTGATGATAAAAATAGGTTTTATCGGTTTTCGAATACTATATACCTATTCCCAAACACAACTGTTTTACGAGACTTTTAAAGTACAGCCCCTTTTGCTATCTGCAAACATAAAATTCATTTTTACTCTAAAATCAACTGCCAATTTACCTGATACAACGATTGGGGTTGTTTTTTTGAACTTTCAGTATTGATATACAAGTTATTTTCGTTGTCGAACACTATCCCTTCGGTTTGTGCCGCACCCAGTTTTTTTAGGTAAATTCTTTTGCTTTTTCCTTTTGTAAAATCAAAATTCTGATAGTCGTAAAAGAAATATAGATAGGTTTTATAATCCTTATAGCCAACCAGTGCTACCATTTTTCCGTTAGGAGAAACATCGGCTCCGGTAACCATAAAATCGACATTTACCGTAGCTTTAGGCGAAATGCTATAAGTCCCTGCTTCGGTTGGTAATTCGTAGATTCTGGTTTTGTAATTGTCCCAATTTTTTGAAAACAGATACAGTTTGTTATTGTATGTAAAAAGAGATTCGCAGTCGAAATTATGTTGATGTCTTCGTTTTGAAAAGTCGGTTTGGTCGCTCCATTTAAGATGGATAATATCGGCATTTACCTTATCTAAAGTAGTATCATCAATTTGCGATTTGCTAATTTTTAAGACCCTTAAATTTTTTCGGGTGCCATAATTATTTCCAAAGTCACCAATATAAAAATGGTTGTTATCGGCAGCTAAAGCTTCCCAATCGATGTTTTTTACATTGTCTATTTTAATGGTTCTTTTTAATTCTCCTTGTTTGTTGTAGGCGTATAATTCGGGATTACCTCCGCTATCGTTAATTACCCAAATTAAATTGTTGTACCATATCATTCCCGACTGTTCTACCACTTGTGAGGGCAGTTGATTGCTAACTAATGTAATCTTTTCTTTGATCGGTTCTTTTTTCGGTTCTTCGTTTGTTAAAGACGGATTGCATTGCCAAAAAACGATTGCTAAAATTATTATTCCGATGTATTTCATAGGTTTATATTTTTAGTGTTGGGCTGTTAGCTGTCAGCCTTTGGCTTGGTTTAACAGCAAAGTTTTTTTCGTAAGTTTGCAAAATTATTATTGGCACATTTCTTTATAAAATAGATTAATGTTTGCCTATTACCCCAAAAACATCACATATAATCAGAGTATGAAATACCATTGTATATGCAAAAAAGAACTTTTCCGAATTATTTTTAAATCCTGTATGCAATTTTACAAGAAACATTATCACCGGAAAAAAATAAAATATAAGGTAATTAATTTGCTGATACCAAACCAAAAGAAAAAGTCCATAGTAAGTTAAATACAGTAATCTATCAATAAGATTATTTTTCGTTTTTTTATTTAGTAGTTTAGACATAAAATAATTTCTTTTTATATGCTTAAAGAATAGTTGTTAATTAATTTAACCACAAAGAACGCAAAGAATACACAAAGTTCACAAAGGTTTTCTGCCGTTTAATTGTCACATTGTCAAATTAACAAATTGTGACATTATTCTAATTCGTATCCTGTTTTTTTATCTTTATCTACTGCCGGAATACCTCTTTTCATCCAAACCGGCTCTTTTGTTCCTTTTAAATAGTAATCGAAAAATTGCATCATTCTAACTGCCAAATCTTTTCTGTTGGCTCTTCTACGCAAGT
>PDWI01004237.1_pt1 | contig 22469 bp, 18 predicted proteins | sample 1430891 | NCBI WGS metagenome assembly PDWI01 (sample SAMN01162508, study PRJNA174530) | Oral metagenome, whole genome shotgun sequencing project. | biome: Marine environment; feature: Marine mammal; material: Swab sample of the gingival sulcus; isolation source: swab sample of gingival sulcus... | reverse complement strand
CTCATAGCGTTCTTTGATAATATCACGACAACCTGAGCGGATATGCCCCATCCTTGACATCAGTTTTAGCAAAACGAGCAAGACGATAAAGGCAACAATACCCCACCAGTATGGGCTCACGATATCAACAATATTTTTACCTGCTTCAATCAGTTGGTCCAGCCATTCAATTTTTGACTCGTGCATTATTTTCTCCAGGCTGTTTTGCTCAGAGTAAATCGAGTATCTCCAGTGGTGTACCGACAAGTTTTGAGGCACCGGCACCCTCAAGCTCCTGTGCATCCCTGAATCCCCAGAGAACGCCCACCCCTGTCAGAACATCGTCCTTCTGTCCAGCCACAAAGTCGGTGTCAATACTGTGCAGATAGTCTTTTACACAGGTAATTGCGGCATCATGGGGTTTATTGGTGATAATCCCTACCGGAACCGCAAGCTCCTGCAACTGCTGTAAAAGCTCGGCAACCCCGGAATAAGGCTTTGTTTTATCGTTATAAAACTCTGGATAGAGTTCAAGAAACCGTTTGTGGCAGGCGGCAATAAAACTCCCGTTGCGTTTTTCCTCAGGCAGGATACGCCGTATCAGTTCCTGAGCCCCGTTGCCAACAAAATATCTGAAGGAAGCCACAGGATGAACCGGGCAGCCAATCTCCTCCAGCATCCTGTTGGCGGCACCGGCCAGATCGTCAAGACTGTCGAGTAACGTCCCATCGAGATCAAAAAAAATACCTGTTTTTTTCCGCATAGCTGCAATCCATTCCAGTGGAGTATCCTGAGTCAAGCCCCTTACCGGCTATCTCTCGAACTTATCAACAATTTTATTAAGCTTTACCGCAAATTCCCTGAGCTGCTGCGATTTTCCAAAAACCTCCTCGCCACTCCGGGCAATATCCCTGGTAACATTGTTGAGCGTCTTGATATCGTTCACAATATCCGATGTCGCCTGAGTTATATCAGAGACATTGGTACTGGCCTCATGCAGTTCCCTGGAAACCTCCGATACGTTCTGTGCTATTTCCGTGGTGGTTGCCAGCTGTCCTTCAACGGCGGTGGCAATGGACCCCACACTATCATTTACGGAATTTATAACCCCGGAGAGACGTTCAACGCCCCCCACTGCCTTACCGGTGGATTCCTGTACCCCCTCAATTCTCATCTTGATATCATCGGTGGCCTTGTTCGTTTGCAGGGCAAGCTCCTTAATCTCGTTTGCCACAACGGCAAAACCCTTGCCCGCTTCTCCTGCCCGCGCCGCCTCAATGGTGGCGTTTAAGGCCAGAAGATTAGTCTGGGCAGAAATTTCCGCAATGGTGTCAACAACCTTGACAATATTTATTGCCGAATCCTTGAGGGCATTAATCTGAGCAGCCGTTTCGTCAACCACGCTAACCGCATTCTGGGTTATCCGGGTGGCATCGTCTGAATTTTTGGCAATTTCGTTGATAGACTCCATCATTTCCTCTTCAGCAGAAGCGATATTTGCCACATTCTCTGATGAGGTGCTTATTCCAGCGGAAACGTCGGCAATCCGGGCATTAATCTCCTCTGCAGCACTGGACACCTTCTCCGAATTCCCGGAGGTTTCAGCAAGTTCCTGTGAAATATTCCGGGATATATCGGCAAAATTTTCAGAAGAGCAGTTCACATCGGAGGCGCTCAGGGCAATATTATTAATCAGCGAAGCCAATCTGGCTATGGTGTTGTTGAACTGCAGGGTGATATTATTGATTTCCCGAACCCTTGCTGTCGGCAGACTAACACGGAAATCACCCTCACCAACCCTGTTCAGGGAGGAAGAGACACTGCGTGTCAGCCTCAGAACACTGCGGGATATAAGGAATGTACCGCCAATGACAAAGACAGAAAGAACCAGAATGATCCTCAGGGTATTAAACAATATTTTCTCTTTAATCTCATTAAATTCGGACTCCTCAATAAAGATATGATAGGTCCAGCCAAGTTCGGTATCCTTCGACTTGACATGCTGGCCCAGGTACTCCACACCGCCTATCCGGATTTCGGAAAACCCGTCCTCATGCCCACGGGAAATGGCGGCTGTCTCCGCAGCTACGTGGTGAAGATGACGATATTCCTCACCAAGTTCAGGGAATTTTTTACCGATGGCAGTACTGTCCCCGGTATGGGTTATAACAGTGCCATCCCGGTCGACAATAATGATATAGCCATTACCCATTCTGGATTGCTCGGCGAGCTGCTGCACATAAGAGACATCGACCGAAACATCAAAGACACCCTGCAAAACACCGCTGGATTGTATCCTGGTAAGAATTTCAATGGATAGTTCATTATTTGAAGAGATATAAAGCCCAGACAAAACCTGTTTTTTTGCGCTCTCGGCACAGCTCCTGTACCAGCTTCTTTTCCGGGCATCGTACCCTGGGGAACGATCCCGGGGAGGGGCCATCAGAATGCCGCCGTCATTTTCTGTGGCCAGGGTTAAAAATTTGATCGACAAAAAAGAATCGGCAAAGGCCTTCATCATGTCGAAGAGTTTTCGTTCTTTTGTTGTAAACATCTCCGGGGCCATCCTCACCTTGCCCTCAGGGGTATTGGCCTTGAGATCCACGTAAGAGGTAACTTCGCCACCGGCCTTCCTAACGGCCTCAAGCTCTACAAAACCGTTACTCAGACTCTTGAAATTCAAAAACAGATTCAAAACATAGGAATCTATTTTTCCTGCAGAATCAATCATCTTGTGATGATATTCCTCGCGGGCCTGCTCCAGGGACTGGCTATAAAAAAAGAGTCCCGTAACGAACACCGGCACAAGGGAAAAAAGGACAAAGCCAATAATAATCAATCTTCGTAACGGAATGTTTTTCAGCATGGGGCCCCCTTTTTTGCCTCTGAGAAAATACAACAAAGAGATCACAACACGTCAAGAACCGGTTTCGGTTTTTGATTCTCGCAACCGCACGGACAGGGTTTACAGATTCCAACCCTGCAATTTAGGGAGATTTTATCATAAAAAAATGGCAGACCAAAATAAAAACACAAAAAATAATGCCGTTCTTCTGGACAGTGCCGGCAGCTCCATCAGGCTCTGGAGCCGCGGCACTGAATCCTTCAGAACAAAACCTCTGCAGGATTTTTCCTTTATTTCTCCGAAAAAAAAAGGGCTGTCGTCTCCCTGTCTGTCTTGCCGCCGAAAAACGATCCCGCAATAAATACGGTGACAGAAATAAGGATGGCCGGCAGAATTGCCCTTGTTCCCAGCATACTCCAGTTCATTGTCTTGAGCAGAAGATAGCTGCCAACGCCGCTGATCGACGAGAGCAGCGCCCCGGTCGCATTGGCCCTCCGCCAGTAAAGGCCAAAAAGTATCGGCGCAAAGAAGGCGCACTCAAGCCCTCCCATGGCAAAGAGATTGATCCAGACAATGAGATCAGGCGGCGATGCCGCAAAAACGATAACAACAAACCCGATAACAAATGTGGCAGTCTTTGAGAAAACGGCTATCTTCCTTTCACCTTCTCTGGTTGCAGCAAGATCCTTTTCGGCAAAATAATTGAGATAAAGATCCTTTACCAGGGCTGCCGCAGAAAGAATCAACAGGGAAGAGACGGTTGACATCACCGCTGCAAGGGGCGCAGCAATAAACACCCCGGCAACCACAGGGTTCATGTAGCGCAATACAATTTCAGGTATCAGATAGTCCGGGGATTCAAGACTTGCGGGATCAATGACCGCCGGTGCAAAGACTCCGGCAATATGCATCACCAGCATCAGAAACCCCACAGTAACAGTACCGTATATAATAGCCTGATGCAGGGATCTGGTGTCGGCAAAGCCCATTCCCCTCACCGCAGTCTGCGGCAGACCAAGCACCCCCACCCCTATCAATACCCAGAAAGAGAGCAGCCAGGGTTTGCTAATTGTCCCCCCCGCAGTAATATCGGCATAGTGAGGAGTCACTTCCTGGAGCTTTACAGTAAGCGCAGCAAATCCACCAGCCTGGGAAACAATGGTCACCAGCAGCAGGATACTGCCGATAACCATAACCACTCCCTGAATGGTGTCGGTGGCAACCACTGCCCGAAAACCGCCAAAGGCAGTATACACAATGACCACCACCCCAAACAGGACAAGACCATAAATATAATCAAAGCCGGTTATTGTCTGAAAAAGGACGGCTCCGCCGATGAATTGCGAAACCATCTGGGCCATGAAAAAAAGTACCAGGCAGCTTGATGAAAAGATGACCACCACAGGAGACTTATAGCGTGCCCGGAGGAAATCGTTGACAGTAACGGCGTTTATCTTGCGGGAAATTACCGCAAATTTTTTACCAAGGATACCAAGGATAATAAAGGCAGTGGGAACCTGAATCATCGCCAGATAGACCCACGCCAACCCCTTGGTTGCGGCAACACCCGGCCCGCCAATAAACGAACTGGCACTGGTAAAGGTGGCAATCAGCGTCATTGCCAGCACCAGCCCTCCCATGGATCTGCCGCCTATAAAATAAGTATTGATAAAGCCCTTGCCAGAGCCGGCATTGTTTTGATATCTGTTGATTAAAAAAACTGCTGCCAGGTTAAGCGCGAGGTAAAAGAGCAGAACAGCAACAAGGGTTATCTGGTATGACATTTTTCCCCTCCCCTGTCTTCTTGTTTTTCCTCTCCCAGTTCAAAATCCCTGAAGACCAGTCTTACCACCAGAACAGAGGCAATACAAAACAGAAAATAGCCTACGACGGAGCTGAGAAAAAACCACATTGGCAGGCCAAAGACATAGCGGCTGGTTCCTGGCTCCGCAGCCTCTGCAACACCGTAACCGGTGCAGTACCACCAGAGAAAAAAGGCAAGATACAGCAGAATTGACGCTATAACCTCTTTTCTTATCTGCTCGTTTTTTTCGGCATCAGTTATAATCTTGTTCATAATATTTCGTTTTTATTATTTTTTTCGTTTTTTATGTTTCGTTTGCCCTTCAGGGTATTACTGCAACCAGCAGATTCCACGACACAGGCAGCAGACCCTGCAGAAACAGCATTCTGCATCCTGCACAAAAAAAGAAGGTGAAACCTTTAGAAAATCCTTTATAATCAGAAGTAATGGGAAGTCGGTCAGGAAGGTCTCACCATGACAAGATGTAACACAACTCCAGCCGCCTTTACAACCAGTAAACGCAGCCACCCCTTCGTTATCCACGACAGAGAACAGACGGTTGTTCCTGTTCAGATTTAAAATGCAGTTTCAACAGGTTCCTGACCCGGCGAGTGGTTACGAAAGCGAAAAGGCGTCGTATGAGATAAAGGGCAATAGATACAATTTACAGTTCTGCATGATTCATATCCTCTCCATAGGCAAAGGAAAATACAAGGGAAGGGCCCTGTGTGTTCTTTTGATTGCACTCCTGTATAACATTTTTTTCTGTGCAGATAACACCGTACAGGCCGGACAGGAAACGAAAAAAGAGACGCTGGAGGCTGTGGTTTTGTATAATCTCGCCTATTTTGTCACCTGGCCGGAGGATGCGGACAGTTCCCGTCACTCCTTTAATATTGGCGTCATCAGCAGCAATGACTTTAAAAACTGCCTGCAGCGGGCGGTTGAAAACGAGACCAGGGACGAGAAACCCTTCAAGATAAAAGAGCTTGGCAGAACGAGAAGGGTTCACCCCAAAAACTACAAAATAGTTTTCGTCAGCTCCGGACAAATGCCTCAATGGCTGAAGATTAAAGAGGCGTTCAGGCGGCAGCCAATCCTTACGGTTTCGGACAGCAGGGATTTTACCAGTAACGGCGGGATGGTCAGCCTCCTGCGCAGAAAAGACAAGATAGCCATTGAAATTAATTATAAAAATGTTAAGCAGTCCGGCCTCATAATAAGTGCCAAACTGCTTCGGCTCGCAACAATTGTAGAGCAGTAACATGTCACGTTTTTACCGTTTTCAGAACAAGTCCCTGAAAAGCAAGGTATCCATTATCTTTCTGGTCACTGCCGGTGTACTTATCTGTCTCATGGTTATTGTGATAACTGCCGAAAAAATCATGAGTTATCGGGAGACATCAAGGACCAACGCCATGGCCATCGCACAGATAGTCGGCGCCAATTCCACGGCAGCGCTCTCTTTTAACGATACAATTACAGCAGGAGAGATCCTCTCCGCCCTAAAGGCGAAAAAGGATATTCTGGAGGCAGTTATCTACGACCGGGATAAATTTGCATTTTCCAGATATATCAACCAGGAAAGCTGGCCGAAAATACAGGAGACACTATTCCCGGAAAGGCTGGACACAGAGGCCCTGCGCCCCGATATATCCTTCGCTTCTTCGTGGTACACGGCATTACAACCCATCCCCCTTAACAACAAGGTGGCAGGATATATCGTCTTCAGGATTGATCTCAGCTCCCTTAACCGGCAGCTGAAATATTTTTTTTTCATCATCATCAGCCTGGGCGTCATCCTGCTCACCGCCGGAACCGTAATCTGCCAATATCTTAACAAGACGGTGCTGAAACCCGTCTCCACGCTGGCAGCGACCATGAACAACGTCTCCAGAACCCAGAATTACAAGTTGAGAGCAGGGAAAAAATATGATGACGAGATCGGTCTGCTGGTGGACGGGTTCAACAATATGCTTGAAGACATTAACCACAGGGATGCGGAACTCAAACTCTACCGCGATGAGTTGCAAAACCTGGTACATCGCCGCACCAGCGAACTCAAGGAGACAAACAGGAAGCTCAAGGAGGAAATTCTCGAACGCGAAGCGATCCAGGATCGTCTCGTTCACGCGCAGAAAATGGAGGCCATCGGCACCCTGGCGGGCGGGGTGGCCCACGACCTGAACAACATACTTTCCGGCGTGGTTACCTATCCGGATTTACTCCTGATGCAGCTCCCGGAAAACTCGCCATTACGTAAACCCATTGAAACGATCCGTGCTTCGGGGCAGCATGCGGCGGCAATTGTCGAGGATTTGCTGACCCTGGCCAGAAGAGGGGTAAAAAGGGAAAAACAGACGGATCTCCAGCAGATTATTACTTCCTATCTGGCAAGTCTTGAATTTCAGGAATTACAAGGCAGACACCCGGATGTACAGGTTATATTTCCTGTTCAGGAAAACACATTTCCCATTACGGGTTCCCCAATTCATCTTTTCAAGACCATAATGAACCTGGTTGCAAACGCAATGGAAGCCATAAACGGACACGGCGAGATTCACATAAATCTGGAACGAAAGCTTCTGGAAGAACAGCCGCAAAACTTCAAACAATGGCGCAAGGGAGAATATATAGTGCTGACTGTCAGGGATAACGGCAGCGGTATCCCCGCACAATACATAGATCGTATCTTTGAGCCGTTTTTCTCCCACAAGGAAATGGGTAAAAGAAGTGGAACCGGCCTTGGAATGTCTGTTGTCTGGGGAACGGTTGAAGACCACAGGGGTAACATTACGGTAACAAGCATCCCAAATGTTGAAACAATCTTTACCCTGCTCTTTCCAGCCACGGAATCCGGGCAGGAGAAACCATCTGTACCCGAAGATACCCCTGAAAAACCTGCTGCCAGCTTTAAAGACAGATCCGTTCTGATTGTGGATGACTCCTTTCAGCAGAGAAAAATTGCCTCGGAGCTTCTTACCCACCTCGGTTACAGGGCGGTAACCAAGGCAAGCGGCGAAACCGCTGTTGATTTCCTGAAATTTGCGGAGGTTGATCTGGTTATCCTCGATATGGTCATGAAACCGGGCATCAGCGGACTGGAAACCTTTAAACGAATCCTTGAATTCAAACCGGATCAGAGAGCTATTATTGCCAGCGGCTTCTCCACCCAGCAAGCCATTGATGAAGCCCAACAGCTCGGTATTACAGATTTTATTTCAAAACCATACAGTGCCGAAAAACTGCAGGGAATAATAGACAGAATTTTTGCGGATTCAGACCCCCCCGGGGAAAATCGTGTCCAATAACCGTTCCGGAATTCTTTGATAACAAAACAGAACAACCGCCTTCAGATTGAAGGCGGTTGTTCCGAATTAAACAATCAACATACCCAGACGATATGAAAAAACTCATTTTCCTGTTCCTTTTCTGCTGCCTGTCCCTGGCAGGCACCCAGGCTATGTCCCGGGTAAGTGTAATCAGCAAGGATCCCTGCATTTCCGCCCTGGTGGTCAATGCCCACGATGGCAGTATACTGTTCGCAGAGAACGAAAACAAACAGATATATCCAGCATCCGTTCTTAAATTGATGGATTTGCTTATCATCCTTGAGAAGGTGCGGGACGGCCAGCTCCGTCTCGACGACATGGTACAGGTAACCCGGGAGGCTGCATCAATGGGCGGGTCTCAGGTCTACCTTGACCCCAAGGAACAGTTTTCGGTGGACGATCTTCTTTATGCCCTGATGATTCAGTCGGCAAATGATGCAGCCGTCGCCCTTGCCATCCATGTATCCGGCTCCACTCCTGCCTTTATCGCACTTATGAACCAGCGTGCGCAGGAGTTGGGGATGAGCGGGACACATTTTACCTCGGTACATGGTCTTCCTCCCTCAAAAAACCAGAAACCCGATGTAACCACCGCCCATGATCTGGCCATTCTTGCCAGGGAGCTGACAAGGATACCAGAGACCTTTCGTTACACCAGCACCAGGGTACGGGACTTCAGGGACGGAAAATTCGTTATGCGCACCCACAACCATCTCCTTGAGTATGTCAACGGTTGTGACGGCCTGAAAACCGGATATTTTGCCGCCGCCGGTTTCTCGATTGTTGCCACCGCCGAACGTAACGGGATTCGTATTATATCCATCGTGCTGGGAAGCAAAAACCGCAAGACGCGTGATGCAAAGGCAGCAGAGCTGCTGGAAAAAGGTTTTGCCATGGTGCCGCCGCCGTCGGTAAAACCAGACACACAGAAAGCAGTACACATCCCCCCTGCACCAAAAACCTCCTCGGAACCTGCGGCAAAAACGAGCGGACCAGCAGGGGATACGGTAAAGGAGAATATCACCGAAATCATCAGGGACAGCCGAGGCTGGCTGCTGCCCTATCTGGCAGGTGTCGGATCCGGTATTTTTCTCTTTATACTTATCCGGATCATGGTAACACGAAAAAGGCGACCACGTTACACCAGATATTAAAAATTATCTGGCACGCAGCAACTTCAGCAGCAGACGATCAATACCTGTAACCAATCCATGACAGCACTACACATCAACAATCTGTGCAAGACATACAGCAGCGGCCTTGAAGCCCTCAGGGGTGTTACCCTTGAGGTCCGCCAGGGGGATTTTTTCGGCCTGCTCGGCCCCAATGGTGCGGGAAAAACCACCACCATCGGCATCATCACTTCCCTGGTCACCAAAACATCGGGAACGATACACATTTTTGGTGTGGATATTGACCAGGATTTCAGCGCGGCCAAACATCTGATCGGCGTTGTCCCCCAGGAGTTCAACTTTGCCATCTTTGAAAAGGTTGAGGACATAGTGACCCAGCAGGCCGGCTATTACGGAATCCCCAGACCACAGGCCCTGAAAAACACGGAAAAATACCTGAAACAGCTTGGACTGTGGAATAAGCGGCATGCCGCCGCAAAAGAACTCTCCGGGGGCATGAAACGAAGGCTGATGATTGCCAGAGGTCTGGTACACGAACCAAAACTCCTCATCCTTGATGAACCCACAGCAGGAGTTGACGTTGAGCTCAGGCGTGGAATGTGGGATTTTCTGCAAGAACTCAACAATGAAGGCAGAACAATTATTCTCACCACCCACTATCTTGAGGAAGCAGAACAGCTCTGCAACCGGATAGGAATTATCAGCGGTGGGAAAATCATTGAAAATACAACCAAAAAGGAATTATTAAGAAAACTGGACAAGGAGACCTTTGTCATGGAAACCAGAGAACCGCTGACGACCATTCCGCCAGGCAGCAATCTGGATCTTACGGTAATTGATGACACAACCTTTGAAATCACCAGACTCAGGGGACAGTCAATCAACGCGGTACTTGACCAGCTCAATTCGGCAAATATTACAATTGAGAGCATGAGAAACAAAAGCAACAGACTGGAAGAACTCTTCCTGGAGCTGGTAGAAAAATGAATCAGAATATAATCGCACTCCAGGCCATCGTCCGCAAGGAGATGAACAGAATATTCCGGATCTGGGTACAGACCCTTGTCCCCCCGGTAATTACAATAACGCTGTATTTCATTATCTTTGGTTCCTTTATCGGCTCCAGGATTGGTGCAGTCGGCAGCCACAGCTACATGGCATTCATTGCACCAGGGCTGATTATGATGTCCATAATCACCAACTCCTATGCCAATACAGTCTCCTCCTTTTTCAGCGCAAAATTTCAGAAGAATATCGAGGAACTTCTGGTCTCCCCCACTCCGGAATGGGTAATCGTACTTGGTTATGTTTTCGGGGGAATGAGCAGGGGGATCAGTGTGGGAATCCTGGTTTCTGCTGTCAGTCTGCTTTTTGTACAGCTGCCCATACATAATGTCGGAATTACCATTATTTTTGCCCTGCTGACCAGCTTTCTTTTTTCCCTTGCAGGGATGATAAACGGGATTTTTGCCAAAACCTTCGATGACGTCTCTATTATTCCCACCTTTGTCATCACCCCGCTCACCTATCTTGGCGGAATATTTTACTCCATCTCGCTGCTTCCCGATTTCTGGCAGGGCCTTTCAAAGCTCAATCCCATAGTGTACATGGTAAACGGTTTCCGTTATGGATTTATCGGGGTTTCGGATTTCAGCGTCTGGTTCGGTTTTGGCATCCTGATACTTTTTGGAACAGCCCTTTTCCTGCTCAATCTCCATTTACTGAAAAAAGGCACGGGAATCCGTAACTGATTCCTGCAACACAAACACAAGCAAGGTGTAAACATGATTGAACTTTACGTAAGCATTACCTGTCCATTTTGTCAGAAAGTCGAAAGAGCAGCCAGGGAATTGGGGCTCACCGAAGGCAGGGAATACAGGCTCATTGATGCACAGCCAAACACTCCCGGACGGGATGTTGTACTCAAGACCGGTGGCAAGGCGATGGTTCCCTTTATGATCGACGGCCATACGTCCATGTACGAAAGTGATGATATTATCACCTATCTGAAAAACAGGTTCGAAACCCGATAAATATGGTTGACCTTGAGACGGGATTTGGCATATACCTGAAACAGAGGATAATTATCCGGATGCGTTCCGCAGTACTGCCATGAACTCCTGAGCGCATTTACCCAACGGTCTGTCTCCGACCACAGCCGTATATGAGGTGTGATTTGAAATTGTGGCCGCCAAAACAGTTTTTGCCTCTGCCATTTATGGTAACCGCCTTCCTCTTCTCCACTCTCCTGTGTGGCTCGTTTCTCCCGACTGCCCGTGCCGAAAAAACCCTGACTGTCGGGGTTTATAACAACGCTCCCACCATTTTCAGTGATACCAGCGACGAGCCCCAGGGGCTGTTTATCGATATTATACGGGATATTGCCGCCAAGGAAGGCTGGGAGCTTGTGTTCCAGACAGGCGATTTTCAGGCTCTTCTCGACCTCATGAAAGAAGGCAGGCTTGATCTGCTTCCCGCTGTCGCCTATTCCAGAAAACGGGAAGTCTTTCTGGATTTCACCAGGGAAACAATACTGTCGAACTGGGCCGAACTATACACCGCCCCCCGGATTACTATTAACTCCTTTCTTGATCTTGCAGGAAAAACCGTTGCCGTAAAACAGGGAGATATTCACTTCCCCGCCCTGAAAAAACTGGTTAAAAGATTCAATATATCCTGCCGTTTTCTGGAGACCGATGAGTATCTGACCAATTTTGAGATGCTTGAAGCCGGGTATGCCGACGTTGCCCTGGTCAACAGGCTCTTTGGACACAGGACACAGGCTGACTTCTCCGTAGGACATCCACAGATTATCTTCAACCCCGTCGAGATACGCTTTGCCGCCCCAAAGGGCCGGAATCAGGACACTCTCCAGACCATTGACACCTATCTGCTTGCCTATAAAAAGGCCAAAAACTCTGTCTATCACAACTCGGTCAGACAACGGTTTACCGCAGAACCGGGAGACAGCCAGGCTCCCCACTGGATGACCTATAGCTTCTATCCAGCAACCTTTCTTGCCATTCTTCTCCTTGTTACCCTTCTTTTTTGTTATTACAGTCTCAAGGAAAAAAGCAGTCAGCTCAAAAAAACCTGTCATAATCTGCAGGCTGAAACTGATAAACGAAAAAAGGCTGAAACAACACTGCAGCACTACCAAAACATCGTTGAATCATCCAGCAATGCCATTGCCCTTGTCGGTCAGGATCACAGGCATATTCTTGCCAACAACAGCTATTATCAAACGATACACTTTAGCGGCGACTCGCTGCAGGGTGAACTGATCCAGCCTCTTCTGGGATCGGACTTCTTTGAACAGGAACTTCGGGAACCGGCAGAAAAATGTTTGCGCGGCAGCGTTGTAACCCTGAAAACCCGGCCCAGAAAAAAAACACTGCACGGACGACAATGGCTTGTTACCCTGACCCCGTACTACTCGCAGGAAAACATCATTGAGGCTTATATTATCAGTATTAACGACAATACAGCCCAGCTTGAACTGGAAAGTAAACTCCAGAAATCGCAAAAACTGGAAACAATCGGTTTACTGGCAGGCGGGGTGGCCCATGACCTCAACAATATTCTCTCAGGACTTGTGAGCTATCCCGACCTGCTGCTCATCAACAGGGATGCAGATGATCCAATGACGGCTCCGCTGAAAATTATCAAAAAATCAGGAGAGCGGGCCGCAGCCATCGTTCAGGATCTGCTGACCCTCGCCCGCCGGGGAATCGACAGTAAAAAGACAATACATCTCAATGCCATCGTTCGTGATTTTATGATGAGCCCCGAATATATTGATCTGACGAGACATCGTCCCGAAATCACCGTTTCCTGCATACTGGATCCCGAACTGAACAATAACCTGGGCTCCAGCACCCATCTTACCAAGTTACTGATGAATCTTGTGACTAATGCTGTAGAGGCGATTCCTGCAGAGGGTTCACTCACCATAGCAACAGGAAACAAGCGGCTCTCAACAACTCTGAAGGCCTATGAACCCATCCCGCCGGGCGACTATGCAACACTCACAGTGGCGGATACCGGTACAGGAATGTCCGCAGAGGAGCTTGAGCAGATATTTGAACCCTTTTACACAAACAAGATTCCCGGACGAAGCGGAACTGGTCTGGGCATGGCCGTGGTTTGGGGAACCATCAAGGATCACGACGGGTTCATCGACATTATCACCGAGCTGGGCAAGGGATGTACCATTACGGTCTACCTGCCGATGACTGATGAAACTATTTTCGAGACAACCCCGGACGACGTGGAGCAGCTACTGGGGAATCGCGAAAGAATCCTGATTGTGGACGATCTCGACGAGCAGAGAAATCTTGCAGCCACAATCCTCAAGACGCTGAACTACATCCCGGACACCGCTGCTTCAGGCGAAAAGGCCATAGAAAAATGCAAACAGACCTCCTACGATCTTCTTGTTCTTGATATGGTCATGCAGGGAGGGATCGACGGATTTATGACCTATAACAGCATCCTGGAACTCAATCCCGGGCAGAAGGCCATTATCACCAGCGGCTATTCCGAAAACAACAGGGTAAGGCGTACCCAGCATCTTGGGGCGGGCTCATATATCAAAAAGCCGTACACCATTGATACCCTGGGAAAGGCCGTTAAAAGGGAACTACAGAAAAATCCGTAGAAGGATATTGTGCCCCCCTTACCTTATACCCGGCCTCGCACCCAGTTGAAGACATCCTCCTTTACAAGCCCGGCATCGGTGAAACGCTCACTGTTGGCAAAGGTAAAAACCTGAAGGATTCTGTCCCCCCACTTACTCTGGAATTTCTGCAATTCCAGGCTGTCAGCAGACGACACGGGAGCAGTCTGCGGCTGCAGAAAATCAGCAGCGGCTTCAGGATGATATACACAACGCCCCCCCTTGCCAGCAACCTGTAGTGAAAAATCAGCCAGGGCAAGCGGGGATTTTTTCATGGATTGCCCATCCTCCAGACAGGAAATCAACGGCTCCTTTTTTATCATGCAGATCTCCTCGACGCCGCATAATGAATCCTGAGTACAGAGTATCCAGTTCACATGCAGGCTGTGGAACTGCAGAAAACTCCGGTAGTAGTGAAGGGAATTATTACCTGTTTCAGGCAGTGCATAGGAAACACCATCCTCCCCGTCAAAAAGACAACGCCCCGAAACCAGGACTGTGGCAGGATCATAAAAGCCTTGCAGGAGTTTTCCAACCCATCCCTTACTGACACTGCTTACAGCAGAATCAAGAAGCAGTACGTACTCGCTGTCACTGTTCTGAAGCGTGGTGAGCAACGCTTCATATTTGCTGCAACCAGATGCGACAACAAGAATTTCCATATTTTCATCTCCATCCGGCAGAGACAATGTTTCGCTATCCACCTGCAGGGGGGTAACAAGAGAAAACTGCAAATTGATGCAGTTTTCTGCCTCGACAAGATGGGGCAGTACCGAGTTGACAAATGTCTCCAGCCTCGTCTCATCAACAAACCAGATAAACACATGAACAGCAGAATTGTTTTTCGGGCGATGCTCAAGCTGATAGAAATACTTATGAACCCCGTCGGTGACAGCTGCATCAATCTTCCGTCTCCTCATGGCATTTTCGAGTGCTGTCTTGCCCGCCTCATGGGCATAATTCTTTTGTTCGTGATTAATTGACGTCGAGGTTTCCGAGGCCCTCCAATGATACAAAATTTCCGGAATATGAACTATCCGTTCCGCTTTCTCCGAAAGTTTCAAGAGCAGATCAAAATCCTGTGCGCCGTCACAGGCTGGATCAAGCTGCCCAACATCTGTAAACAGCGAGGTTTTTATCACCACAAAATGGGTTATATAGTTATGGGAAAGCAACAGGGACTGGTTAAAATCGGGCTTCCTGAAGAGGGACAACCGGCTGCCATCATCACCAATCAGGGCCTCATCACTGTATAGCACATCAGCACCAGTCTGCTCGAGAGTTAACATAGTCTTAAAAAGACAATCCCTGGTCAGTTCATCGTCATTATCAAGAAATCCAAGATAGTCGCCGCTTGCAAGCTCAGCCGCCTTGTTGGTTGCCCTGGCAATACCGCCATTGGACGCCAGAAAAACCACCTTGATCCGCTTGTCCTGATCCGCCCAGTATTGCAGACTCTTGCGAACCTCCGGATTTGCACTGCAATCATCGGCAAGACACAGCTCCCAATATGGATACAGCTGAAAAAGAACCGAACGAATACAATTGTTAAGTACCCTGGGTTCAGGATTATAAACGGGAACCAGGATTGATATTTTCCGGGGATTTTTTATTTTTTCCATGCAGGGCATAGTAAACACCCCCAGAAAGACCCCTTCTGTCAGAAAATGATGGAGTACACCTTTTGAAAAATCAGCCCCTGACAACCTCTCTTTATAGTATACTGCATCAAAATCTGCTGCCGGCATGGGCACATCCCTGCCCTGACCCTGTTCCGAGGTCAGATAATGAGAAAGAGGATCAACTGCAGCTTTCTCCCGCTCTGCTGGTAAAAGTGTTGCCAGATAAAATGACGGATCAAACATGGGGGCAGGACTCTTCCCCCTGGCTGCCGCCCGATCCTTGTATTCTCTGAACACCCCGTTTCGTAGCGCCTCACATGCAGGGTTATTATCGAGATAATACCCCTTGTCCCAGACAAGACTGGGAACATCTCCCTCATGCTGCCTGAATCTACAAAAATGGGTCAGGGGATCACCACGCTCCCAGTCACTCGAGGCCCTGTAGTATTCAGCATCAAAAAATGGCCCTGGCTGCAAGCCCTCCTTCCATCCCCATTTGAGATAATGGTACAGGGGATTTACTTTCAGCCCGTCAGGGAAATAGTTCAAAAGATAGTACGCGGTATCAAAGAACAGCATCGGCTCTGCAAGACTACGCCATTTGCCGTCCCTCAACTCATTACACAGATAGTCATCCCCGGTACGTTTACTGTAGTGAAAAAGAAGCTCCCGGGAATGAATCTCCAGCCCCTGCTGCCTGAGACGATGCAGATAAAAATCGGGGTCAAAGACACCCCGCATCCTGATAAGACGATATGCGGGACTGGTACACATTCGGAACAGCACTCGTAACGCATTGGTCACATTCATTATTTCAGCCTGTCAGTGGATATTTGCAGACAGCATGTTTTCAGGGGTTGCCTGTATCCTATCCCCCAGCTCCTGTTACGTGCTGCAAAACTTATGAAAAATTCGAAATATGATTATCTTTTTTTATGCTTATACTTCTTCTGGCGGTGAGACCTTGACATCTGCAGACGTCGCTCGTGCCGGGCCCTGCGGGTTGATTTTTTGGCAACGGAAAAACCAAACGTCCCCACAGGATGGCGTCTTAAACCAAAATACTCTCCATGAATGTAGGCCAGCATCCCGGCTCCCGCAAAGTCAAACTTCCCCTTTTCATCAATCAGCGAACTATCCACCTTGTTACAAACAACCTCCGCCAGAAAAAGATCATGACTACCTAGTTCTGTAATCGAGCAAACCCTGCATTCCAGAGCAGCAGGACTCCTGACAAGGGAAGGTACTGCAACAGCGGCTCCGGGCTCAAGCTCGAGCCCCAGATGTGCTATCTTATTGATCTTCCTTGCGGAGCGACACCCGCAGAAGTCGGTGATTTTTGCCATATCGCTGGTAGTCAGGTTAATCACAAACTCACCGGTTTTCACAAGATTCTCATAAGAATGTCTCTCCTTTCTAACCGCAATACTCACCATGGGCGGATGACTGCACGCAACCCCAACCCAGGCAACGGTAAAAACATTGGCTTCCCCATCCGTGTTTACCGTAGTAACCAGCACTGCGGGCAAGGGCCCGAGCAGAACAGACGGTTTAAACAATTCCCTGGCCACTCTCTATCCCTCCAGTTCCTCGTAGCAAACATCAACAGCCTGAGGATTATTTTTTGCCTCGGTAACGGCTAGATGATCGCACCGCTCATTTAGCGGATGCCCTGAATGCCCCCTGACCCAGTAAAACTGAACCTCAACAGCGGCAAGAATTTCCAGGAGCTTCTTCCAGAGATCAACATTTGCAGGAATCTGGCCATCGCTTTTCCTCCAGCCGCTCTGCCGCCATTTTTCAGCCCATCCCCTGCGTATTCCATTGACCAGATAACTGGAGTCGGAATAGAGAGATACCGGCAGCCCGGTATTTTTTACCTCTTTCAACGCAACAATGGCCGCCATCATCTCCATTCGATTATTGGTGGTGCGGCGGAATCCTCCGCTAAGTTCCCGCTGTAATCCATCCTGGTTAATAACAATTCCATATCCTCCCGGGCCGGGATTATTTATTGCTCCCCCGTCGGTGTATATCGTAATTGTTCCGGGGAGCACCCCGTCAGGCACCGTGCAAACCACAGCCTTTTTCCTGCTTCGGGAATTTCCCGCCCTACCCGCATATTGGGGATCAGCCAGCCACGCTTCGGCATCGGCCCTGGAGGCAAAGCCCTTGTATCTTGCCCCGGGAAAACCCTTCACCTGCCTCTCGGCGGCGGCCCAATCAGTAAAAATCCCGCACTCAGCTCCAACTGCCACCGCGTAAAATTTTTTTCCTGCCATGATAGTACCAGAATTGAGGAATACAGGGAATCAACTGCGGTCGGCATTGATTATTGCCGTCACACTATTCCCTTTTTCATTGTAGACAAGTTGATCAAAACTCAGCATATTAGCCATGGCGATACCTCGTCCGTGGTTATCAAGAGCCCTGTTCTCATCAACTTCAAGGTATTTTTGCCACTCAAATCCATGTCCCTCATCACGGATCCCTACCTGAAACTCACCTGCCTTTCTGGTAAGGATAACAGTAACCTTTTTCTCCCTGTAGAGAGGATCACAAAGCCGGTTTTCTATTTCCTCCTGCCAGCAGTTCTCCTTTAAAAGCTGGCCTTTCAGCTCATAATCAATACCCAGATTACCATGTTCCACCGCGTTGAGAAACAACTCGCCAAGACCGGTAACGACAAGATCAGGTGCCGGTAAAAACTGTGCAAGATATGCCGCCAAATCCTCACCTTCCCCAGGCGTCCGAAACTCACAGACCAGGGAGCAGACCATTTTCATCCCGGCCTTATACCGGGAGGCAAGCTCGTGACGGAAACGGTATCTGCGGATTCTCCTGCGAGCAGCATCAATTACCGAGAGCAGCATCGGGGCAATCAGGGGCTTTACCAGATAATAAAAAACCCCAGCATCAAGGCCCTCTTTCACCTGCCGGGCATTTCCCGCTGCCGTCTGCATGATAACGGGAATGGACCGAAAACGGGAATCCTGATTAATTTTCTGGCAAAACTCAATCCCGTCCATTTCCGGCATCATTCGATCCAGCAGGATAATATCAACAGCACAGCCATCCTTGTCGGCCCTTTCAAGAATGGCATACGCCTCAACCCCGCCTCGCGCTGTAATAACCTCAAAATCATCACGATCCAGCATAATTTCAAGCAATCTCAGCGAAACCAGATTATCGTCAACGGCCAGGATTCGTGTCTTCTGAATGGGAGTTCGTTCGATAAGCTGCACAATAAACGTCAGGAAAATTACGAAAATGACGCGAAAATCTCCATCTCCAGATTCCCGCTATGGTAAGACATCTGCACTAAAAAAGGCCAAACCGCCCGCAAGGGGAAGCTGGCCTTTTTTTCACTGCCGCACGGGCAGCCTAACAGCCTTTAATACCTCAGCCGCCGATTTTTTTGGCTGTTTTTTCTTTTTTGTCGGCAGGCCTGGTCTGGGAGCCGCCAATAGCGTCTCTGGAGACCTGGATAACAATATCCCTGGCAATCTCCAGGGAGATGACAGTTTCAGTCAATCCGGTAATCGTACCGTAAATTCCCCCCTTGGTAATAATCTTGTTTCCTTTTTTCAGATTATTCAAAAATTCCTGATGCTGTTTGGCCTGCTTCTGTTGTGGTCTGATCAATAAAAAATAAAATACAACAAAGATCAGAATAAGCGGGATAAAAGAAGCAAAGCCTCCAGCGGCTCCAGCAGCAGGTGCCGCAGCGTGAGCAATTCCAGTCATAACAAGTCCTCCAAAGATTACATAATTGACGCAGCCAATTTTCTCAAAAGCGTAAAACTGCATCTCCTTCCAAAAACTCTGGGCAAGGTAATCACTCATCCTCCAGCTTGCTATAAAAATCTTTTCTGAACCGGGCGAACCGGTCTTCCTCAATCGCTTTTCGCATACCCGCCATAAGATTAAGATAAAAATGCAGATTATGGATGGTGTTCAGCTGGGAAGAAAGAATTTCCCTTGCCTGAAACAGATGGCGCAAATAGGCACGGGAGTACTTCCGACAGGTGTAGCAGTTACAGTCATCATCGACAGGCCCATGATCATCCCTGAACCGGGCATTCTTTATGGAAATTTTCCCTTTGGAGGTAAAAAGAGCCCCGTTACGGGCATTTCTGGTTGGCATAACACAGTCAAACATATCCGTTTTCCTCGCCCACGCTCAGTCCACCGATAGCATAACCGTCAAAACCAATATCAATTAATGCGGCGGCATGTTCCCTTCTTAACTCGGGATACATCCCGCCCTGGACAATCCCGAACAAAAGCTGCTCCCTTTTGGTATGCGCCTGTCGGCATCGCCTTGCCCATCTTGTGGTTAAATTAGTACTGTTTATGGTTTCTTCCCTTGTTGCCGGATACGGGATACAGGTATCAAGACACATCATAATGTCGGAACCAAGGGACTGCTGAACCTCCACCGCATCCTCCGGGCTCAGAAAAAGCCTGGAACCATCAAGATGGGAACGAAATGCAGCCCCCTCCTCGGTGATTGTCGCAAGCTCCTTGAGACTGAAGATCTGAAATCCCCCGGAATCAGTAAGAATAGAACCATTCCAGCTCATAAACTCATGCAGACCGCCAAAACTCTCAATCAGCTTATGACCGGGACGAACAAAGAGATGATAGGTATTCCCCAGAATAATCCGGGCACCCATATCAAGCAGGTTCTCCGGGAGCACCCCCTTGACCGTGCCCTGAGTACCAACCGGCATAAAAACCGGGGTCTGAAAGCTGCCCTGACGGGTGATAACCTCTCCACTGCGGGCAGCACATTCAGAAGATTTACAGTGAAGTCTAAAAGATGATTTTTGCATGAAATGTAAATTATTTAGGGTGAAATTTCCTGGCAGTAACTGCCCTCTGCCTCCCTCTTATACCAGAGAAGCAGGAAATTTGCCCCGATTCTCTTTGCAATTCCCACTATATCCTGAGATACTGGATACAATAAGAAAAAATACAATACCATGAAGGCATGGCCCCGAAGAATGGGACAGCAGCTATGAAAACAATTCTTGTTGCAGGCAGCACAACGGTATATAACCGTCTGGAAAATATTATCAGCACCTGGGATAACAGACTCGCCCTGTTCTCGTCAGACTCCTACGAAACCACTCTGCAGGCCCTGGAAAAAACCATCGTCAATCTCCTCATCCTCCCATTTGATGCAAACGACGATCTGTTCCTGAAAAAAGTCACCAACCTCACCCGCATCTTCCCCTATATTCCGCTTATTCTTATTACCAACGGCAGAAACAGCAGGCTGCAGCCTGGCTCGGAACCGGATGGTGTCAGCCGCATAATTGACATAGACAATCCTGAAAATTTCCTGCTGGAAGAGATAAAAGAACAGCTGCAAACAGAAACAAAAGAGACTGTACAAGGCATACCGCTCCATAGTTTTCTACAGATACTTGAATGTGAGGAAAAAACCTGTACCCTGGAAATTAACTCAAGACAGAAACGGGGTTTCCTCTACATCGCAAATGGAACCCTTCTTGATGCAGAAACCGGAAGTTTGCAAGGAGAAAAGGCCGCGGAACACGTCCTCTCCTGGCCCGATCCATCCATTACTCTGCGCCCCTTTAACGGCTTGCGCCGACTGCAAGTCCAGCAACCCCTTATTTCCATCATAATGAATGCATTCCAGTTGAAATCAAAAGCCGGGATAATGCATCAGGATTTTTTCCCTCTTCCCGCCGGTAAACACCAGCTGCCCATGCAGCATCAGTCAACAAGGGACAGAAAGCTGCCCATTGAGATCGGAGAAAAAATACTGATCCAGTTTTCCGGGAACAATGTACCGCTGGAATCCCGGATGGCCGGCATGATTCCCGGTCAGCTGCTGCTTGTCACGACACCCGACCTCTCTGGCCTTAACAGCCTGAAGCCGCTTGTTGACAACCGAAGAGAGGTGTTGATGAAATTTCTGGACAGAGGACGTGCCTGGATATTCAAGGCCAGGCCGATACACTGTGTGGATTCACCGGGCCCGCTCCTGATGCTCGACTACCCGGGAATTATACATTACCACGAATTAGGCAGAGAGAGGCGTACCCCGATTTTCATTCCCGCAACCCTTCATCTTGATAGTGAAAAAGAACTCTATGGAACCCTGATTGACCTGAGTAATAATGGCAGCCTGTACAGAATAAAGAAGAGCAGTGAGGCCGAAACACTTTTCCGGACAGCAATCAACCGCCCCGTTGAGATCAGATGTCTCTTGCCGGGAATCAAAGAGGAACAGCAAATTCAGGGAAGGATCAGGAATATCAGGAAGCGGGCGCTCGAGATCAGGGTTGGGGTTGAGTTTGAGCCCTTCCAGTCACATCTCCCTGACACAATCGGCAGGTATCTCCGCTCTCTGGAAATGGCAGTCCTGTAGCCTGTAACTCAGGGAGCAGGCGCTCGAGATCTTCCTTCCCGCCTGCACCCCCGGATTCAGAAGCCGTCAGCAGGAAGCCTTCACCGCCATATCGTACCCGTCAACCCGAATTTTTCGTGAGTTTTTTGTTTTAGACAACTGCATGATACTATTTTACATATCACAATTCCTTAAAAGACAGTCTGTTTTTCACAGGGAGAAACAAAAAACTTTGCCCATGAAAAATCCGGGCTAACCATTGAAAAGGACAATATCCCAGGCCTCGGTTCGCTCATTGTTATCAGCGCTGCCAACGATAGTAAATTCAAAAATATTTGAGGAATCCTGAAACATACTATCGGGAACATCTACAGCCTTGGAACAGTGAAAAAAAACCGACTCCGCTGTCAATCCGGCCTCCCTGCTCAGGGAATAGTAACGCATAAAACCAAAACCGCGCTCGGGGTTATAATTTATTGCCACCCCCCGGTAGCGTTTTTCCCCATTCTGGCTACTGAACGGCAGCAGGCCGGGGATAAGAAAACCGGAAAGAAAGGAATCTGCCGTCTCCTTGAGCTCATTACTGACATGATTAAAACCAATCACCTCAACCCGGCATCCCATATTCTGCAAGGCCACCACCAGACGAATAAAATCGCCGTCCCCGGTGAGCAGGATGACCCGGTCAAGA
>PDWI01003400.1_pt1 | contig 22469 bp, 21 predicted proteins | sample 1430891 | NCBI WGS metagenome assembly PDWI01 (sample SAMN01162508, study PRJNA174530) | Oral metagenome, whole genome shotgun sequencing project. | biome: Marine environment; feature: Marine mammal; material: Swab sample of the gingival sulcus; isolation source: swab sample of gingival sulcus... | reverse complement strand
AACGCCAACAAGAATTACGCTTTTTAGACAGTGGTTCTCCCTTGAATGATAAGCATTTCTTATTGAATGCAAGAACGTTCCGAAATATTCTTTGTTTATTCCTTCAACTTCGTCAATTATTAAAACATATTTGCCTTTTTTTTGAATTTGGATTTGCTCAAAAACATGAGAAAGGTCTGTTTCTTTTGTGTAATCAAAATTCCATTGCTCTTTTAGGTTTCTTGTGAAACTTGATAAAAAACTTTTTAAAGAAGCATCTTTATAGTTTTCAAAATTGATATGAGCGACTTTATAATTTTGTTTTGTTAGTTCTTTTGCAAGTTGTCTGAAATATGTACTTTTTCCGGTTTGGCGAGGCGCCCAAATGGTAAAATACCTTGATTTATTGACAAGTTGTATTCCTTTTTCTATTAAATTTGTTCGTTGAATAGTATAATGTTGTCGAGGAATATTCGGACCTGATGTATTAAACTCTCTCATAATGTATTTTATATTTTTTTAGCTACCATTTTGTTTCATCATATTCAATCAAAAAAGTAGAAATTTCGATGTTGTTTATATTTTCTTTTTGCTCTTTTACTGTGTCGGGCTTTCTTGCCCGCTTTGCCATATAAACAATATAAACTGCTTTTTCTAATTGCAAACTTTGGGCATAATGTCCTTTTTAGCCTTTTTAAAAAATAGAAAAGAGCAAGCAAAAACTGTTATTTTTCAAAAATAACTAAAATAAATTTTAAAGTGGTTTATTTTCTTCTTTTTTTCAAAATTTAAAAGACCGAAAAAACATGATAAACAAAATTATACTCTATTTAAAAACATCTCACAATCAAAACTGCTGTCGAAAGCCGGGTTCTCAACAAGTTCTCCGGTTTGATAGTTCAAATATCCTTTAATAAATTTTGGATGCAAAGTGTAAACTTCTTCATCAAGTTCTTGATTGTAAGATTTCTCGGAACTTAAAACTTCTTCAACTTTCAAATATTTATTTTCGGCAGCATTTATCAATTTCAAATATTTATCATATAAGGCAAAGTTAATTCCTATAACAATAATATATTTCCCATAGGGTTTTCTAAGTTGGTGGTTATAATTGATATTAACGAAATCTTTATACGTTTTTGCGGTTGTTTTGTCAAAAGCCGTAAAATGAAGCCCTTCTTTCACGATTTCTTGAGCCGTTTTTTCATCCGGGGTATAATGTAAAAACACATGATTGTTTTCCTGATTATTAAAGATAAAATCTTGTACTTTCGGCATTAAAAAATAATCCGCCTCTATATGTTTTAAATTAAGCTCTCCAATACATTCTAAAAACTTCCCGAGTATAAAATCCAGTTTCGTAAAATCACATGATGCCTCAAACAAACCGTTTTCTGCATTAAACATATAAAAATTGTAATTTGAATGATGCTCATTTTCAAAAACTCTTTTTTCGGGACCGTATAAATCCGGAGGAAAAGAAATACTAAGCTTCCAAGAATAATCCGGCATGTTTTTAATATTCACCTCAAGTTTTGTTTTAACATGCTTAATCATGTGCTTGGAATACCATTTCTCGAAAGCTCTAAAATTTTCCATACTATATATTTTTTAAGAAGTTAATTGTATCAACATTGTCGGCATAATCCCAAAGTTGTGGCTTTTGTGCATATCCGAAATACACCGAATTTTCAATGATGCCCGGTTTTGAAACAATACATTGTATTTTTTCATTGTCATCTGCCAAGCGTTTTTTTATTACATTAAGGTTTGAATAATATTCAAAATACAAAACCGATACGGGCGAAGCATAGCCGACATCTTCTTTCATCAGTAATATACCATTGTCTTGAAAATCAATTTTATTCATCATGTAAATTGCTCGATTATAGTCATAGTTGTTCGCATATTTATTATGCTTAATAATAGCTTCGTATCCTAATGAATTTCTGAAAATATTGTCAAGGTCATAATTTTCAGGTAAAAATATTTTGGAAACGCTGCGGCAACCCAATCCAAAATACAAAAAAATATCATCAGCTAAATATTTTAGTTCTTCTTCGCTTTCCGTTCCGTCAAGAATGGCAACTGAATTCCTGTTTTTGCGTAAAATATGCGGATATTTGCCGAAATAGTATTCAAAATAACGCATTGAATTGTTACTGCCGGTAGCAATCACCGCATCAAAATTTGCCGGTTTCTCTTTGCTTAAAAAAATGAAATCGGTAAAACCGGGTTCAATATCTTTTAATACGGCAACCAAACGGCTTAACAAAATATCGTCTTTGGATGATAATTTGCCGACAAAAATATGCCCCGAAATAAGCACCGATAAAAAATCGTGAAATCCGACCAAAGGAATATTCCCGGCGGTAATTACCCCGACCCTTTTTGCCTTTTTATTTTCTTGCAAATGCGGATACATTGCCACCCATTTCAAAAGATTAGCTTCTTTTAAAGCATTTGCCGTTTCGTTTAAAGCCAAGTTAATATTTTCATCAGTAAACCAAGGATTGTTTACGCTTTCTTTTAAGCAATCTTTATGTTGCAAGATATATGCTCCGAGTTTTGAAAATGCTTGTATTCTTTGTTCTATTGTCATTACTTGCTTAAAATTTCAGTACAAAATTTTCTTTGGATAAATCTTTGTTCAAAAAAACAAGTCCGCCGAAAAATAAATCAATCGTCAAACGCACTTTTTCATCTGCCTTAATTTTATTCCATGCTTCTTCCATGCCTTTCGACCAATGAATATCATCAATAAAAAAAACGGTGTCATTATGCGATTTTTTCATACACCGGTAGAAATAGTTTAGAACCGCATCTTTTGTATGGTTTGCATCGATATATACAAAATCCAGTTTATCCAATTTTTCTGTTAGAATAGGCAATTCATCATCAATATTTCCCGTAATTTGAATGATATTGTCAATTTCAGCATCTTTAAAATGCTCTCCGGCTTTTTTTGCCGTTTCCGGACAAGCTTCAATCGTAAAAACACGCGCATTGGGGTTTGGCAAAGCAAGATACATGGTTCCCAAGCCTAATGATGTGCCTAATTCAAGAATGGTTTCCGGCTTAAAGGCTTCAACCAATCGGAATAAAAGTTCTCCGAATTTTTCGCTGATTGCCGAAACTTTCACAATATCGCATATTTTTCTTGTATTTGATTGCAATACCTTAGAACCCGCACCAAAATCCGTAAACTTGATTACTTCATCGCTGTCAAGCAAATCATAGCGAAGTTCCGCAAGTGTGTCATAGGCATAAAAATACCGATTAGAATACAAAACATTTCGCACAAATTCATACAAAAAAGGCGAATGAATGCCATAGCCGTTCCGATGCTTGGCTGTTAATCGATATTTTAAATATCTTTTTGCAAACTGTATTTTATCCGCAAGTTGCATTTTATTCATTGTTTCGTAAACATTAAGATTTTGTTTGCAAATATTCGTCTATTACCACCCAAAGTTTTTCCGCAGTCTTATCCCAACTGAACATTTGTTTCCTTTCTCGCCCTTTTTCTATCAATTCGCTTCTCAATTTCTTGTCGCTTGTTAGTTTTAGCATTGCCTCTTTTATTGTGTCTGCCTCAAAAGGATTTACAAACAATGCCGCATCGCCGGCAACTTCCGGCAAGGACGTGGTATTTGAACAAATAACCGGAATATCGCAATTAAAGGCTTCCAACAAAGGAATGCCAAATCCCTCAAAAAAAGGAACAAAGGTCATGGCATAGGCACTTGCCAGCAACAGATGCAGTTTTTCCGGTGTCAGCCGTCCCGTAAAAATAATATCCTCTTTAAAGTTTGAGGCGGCATAGCTCTGCTCAATATCTTTTGTCAAAAAAAATTTTTCGCCCACAATAAGCAATTTAAAATCGGACTTACTTTCTGTTTTAAATTTTTCAAATGCCTTGAAAAGTCCTGCGACATTCTTTCGAGGATGCAAAGTTCCTATAAATATAAAATATTCCTTTGATTGTGTGTATTTTGCTTTTACGCTTTCTTTAACAGTGTCATCGACAGGTTTATATGAAAGATTGCAGCCGTTATGCACCACTCTGATTTTATTTTCCGGAATGTGATATTGTCTTGCAATATCTTGTTTGGAATAGTTTGAAACCGTAATAATTTTAGATGCTTTGTGTGCATATTTTTTAAAGAAATAATTATAATATTTTCGCGAAAAAAAAGGCAAATCTTTTGGTCGATGCACAAAATTAATATCATGGATAACCGGAATTTGCACACAGTCCGAAGATAGCGAAAGATAGCCGTCGGGGGAAAGGAACAAATCTGCCCGGCTTTTTCTCAAAAAACGTTTAACGGAAAACTCAAACCACAGATACCACAAAACAGGATGTCGTGTCGGAGGATGTAAAACAACCGGAGTTACATTGTTCGAAAAAACAAAGTCTTCGGAATATTTTCGGTCAAACAAGAAATAGAAATCATGTTCCGGATGCGAGCGAGTTATTCGCTTTAAAGTCTCAAAAGAAAACCAACCGATACCGTCTAATTTATTCTTAATTAAAAGCCGAGTATTTACAACTATTTTCATTTATGCGTTTGAATTGCGGGACAAAAATATGAACTGCATGTAAATAATTATTACTTTTGCCCAAAAATTTATAAAATTTTATTCCCTTGCAAAAAAAGTTTATTACAAACTTGCTGTTTCTGGTGTCCTTGAACCTGCTAATCAAGCCGTTTTGGATTTTTGGTATTGATATGACTGTTCAAAACACGGTAGGACCTGCCGAATACGGATTTTATTTTGCATTATTTAATTTTACTTTGCTTTTTAATATTTTTTTGGATGTCGGCATTACAAACTTCAACAACCGAAATATTGCTCGGCATCATCAACTTTTAAGCAAGCATTTCTCAAATATTATCGGCTTAAAATTTTTACTCGGATTTTTATACATTATAATTATTCTTTCGCTTGCCCTTTTAATAAATTACAATCAAAGACAAATCTATTTTCTGCTTATTCTTGCCGGAAATCAGTTTTTGTGGTCTGTTATAATGTATATGCGTTCTAATATTTCCGGTTTGCAACTTTTCAAAACGGACAGTATGCTATCGGTTACCGACAAATTATTGCAAATTATTGTAGTAGGATATTTGTTGCTTTTTCATCGAGATGCGTTCAGAATAGAGTGGTTGGTCTATGCACAATCATTTACTTATATTATAACGGCAACGATTGTATTTTTTATAATCAAAGCGAAGTCAATTGATTTAGGTCTGAAATTTAACTATCAATTTTTTCTTGTCATTCTTCGTAAAAGCTATCCTTATGCGCTGCTTATTCTGTTGATGACCTCTTATACCAGAATTGATTCTGTAATGATTGAACGTTTGTTGCCTGACGGCGATACCGAAGCGGGAATTTATGCACACGGCTATCGAATACTTGATGCCGGCTCGCAATATGCCATGCTTTTTGCTGCTTTGCTCTTGCCCATGTTTGCAAAGATGCTTTCAAAAAACGAAAATGTTAATAAGTTGGTTGAAGTTTCGTTTTTGCTTTTGGTAATTCCCGCCATAACGGTTGCTCTAAACTTATCCTTTTTCAAAAATGAAGTCATTAACACCCTATATTATGACCACCTTGAAGCATCTGCCGAAGTTTTCGGAATTTTAATTTTAGGATTTATCCCGGTTTGTATTTCTTATATTTTCGGCACTTTGCTTACGGCAAACGGCAATTTAAAGCAGCTGAACATAATGGCGGGCATCGGCGTATTGCTGAACCTTTCTTTAAATTTTATTTTAATTCCGGTCTATAAAGCCTACGGTGCCGCATTAGCAAGTCTGATAACACAATTTATAACCGCATTGTTGCAATTCTTGATTGCACGAAAAATATTTGCCTTTAAAATCCGAAGTAAGACACTTTTTACCATTACTTTATTCACCATAGGCATTGCTTGCATCAATGGTGTTTTTGAAGCATATATCACAAACAGACCGCTTGCGTTCTTTGCTGCTTTGGGGATAGGACTGCTCAGTTCCTTTGTTTTTAAACTAATTGATTTAAAGGTGATTTGGCAAATTCTCAAATATGACAAAACTTAGTGAGATATTTTCTATTTAATTAAGTCCGCAAGTTGTTGATGTATAGTATTTTGATTTTTTCGGAAATCAATCTACCCGGGTCTTCTTCTCCAAGAGGGATTTTGTCGGTTGCCAAAAGCCTTGAAATTGCAAAGAACGCACTCTCAGCAAATGAACTCGACTCAGTTTTTTCTTGGTCTTTGGTCTCACTACTCATCATTACGTGAGGGTTGTGTTATTTATAAATTTCCGGCTTCCGTTGTCAAAAAGTCTTGAAATGTGCTGTAGTTTTTAATTGAAAAATGATATATTTACATCTTTAAAATTTATATAAATCATAAAAAATTCAAAATTATGAAGAAAATTACAATTATTTTAATAGCTATTTTATTTTTTAGCTTTTCGTTTGTAGATACTTATGCGCAGGATTATAAGTCAACAGTGTCAGTAGGTGCAGGTTCTAGTTTGTTAGGACTAACATTAAAAGGTTTAGCATTAAAAGATATTAAAGACGGTACAACAAGTCAAAGTGATATACAAAATTCTACATATAAATCAGTTCCTGTTTTACAATTGAGTTATGATTTAATGTTAGCTAAAATATTTAGTATTGGAGTTGCAGGTTCATACCAACATTTTAATTTTGACAATAAAAGTTCAGATGAATATCTTCATGTAAAAAGATCTAATGTTGCAATTAGAGGCTTATTTCATTATGGAAATGGTAAAAGAATTGATATGTATTCCGGAGTTCGTTTAGGAGCAACGATTTGGAATACTGATTTTAAAATTAAGGATATTGATACTGACCCAACACTAAAAGAGTTAAAAAAAGAAATTGACGATAAACTCTCAGGAATTGTATTTGCCCCGCAATTAGTTGCTTTTGGTTTCAGAGGGTATTTTACTAATAATATTGGCGTTTTTGCTGAATTATCTGTTGGTGCTCCGGCATTTCTAACAGCAGGTCTAAATTTCAGATTTTAAACAATATTTTAATATCTTGAATTATTCGGGTTAATAAGGCCCATTTGCCCTCTTCTCCAAGAGGGCTTTTTGCTATTTGTTAAAAGCCTTGAAATAGCAAAGAATGCACTCGTAGCAAACAAGCGCAAAAGAATGAAATCTTTCCGACGAAAAATTGCTGAAAATATCCGACCAAGTTGTAGGTGCTCGCTTGGTGCTTGCCCGGCTGAACAAAGAATATAAGGAAAGATACAAAAAATACCCCGAAAAAAGAAGCCGAAATAAAATAGAAGAGAAACTTGCTTTTTCTTTTCTCGCAAAATACTATCTTTACGTCTTTATTTTTTTAAGATATGACGTATCAAAGCATCCTTAGCGACTTGAAAAAGAAAAATTACAAACCGATATATTTCTTGTTTGGTGAAGAACCTTATTATATTGATAAAATAACGGATTATATTGCCGAAAATGTGCTGACGGAAAGCGAAAAAGCCTTTAACCAAACCGTTTTATACGGAAAAGATACGCTTGTTGAAGATATTATTAACAGTGCCAAACGATTTCCGATGATGGCAAATCATCAGGTTATTATTGTAAAAGAGGCACAATATCTTAAAAATATCGACAAACTTATTTTTTATGCGGAAAAGCCCTTAGAATCTACAATACTGGTTTTTAATTACAAATACAAAAAATTAGACGGACGTTCAAAATTATCTAAGGTCTTGAAAAAATCTGCTGTTTTTTTCGAATCTTCAAGACTATATGAAAATCAAATACCTGCTTGGATAAATACTTACTTAAAATCAAAAAACTATTCGGCAACACCCAAAGCAACCCAACTTTTAACGGAGTTTCTCGGAAATGATTTGAGCAAAATAACCAACGAGCTGGATAAATATATTATCAGTTTGCCTGAGGGGACTACAATAAACGACGAACACATCGAGCAAAACACGGGTATCAGCAAGGATTTTAACTCTTTTGAGTTGCAAAATGCAATTATTTATAAAAACGTATTGAAAGCCAACAAAATTGTTAAATATTTGGCACAAAACAACCGCACCGCCCCCTTACCCATGATAATTTCAACTTTGGCATATTTTTTTATAAAAGTTTTGAATTATCATTTTTTGCAAGACAAAAGTGAAAGCAATGCGGTTGCAATGCTTAAAGTACATCGGTTTTTTTTGAAAGACTATGTTACCGCCGCAAGAAATTACAATGTGAAAAAAACAATTTCAATCATTTCCATGCTTCGAGAATATGACATGAAAGCAAAAGGCTACAATAATGTTTCCGCAAAAGAAGAAGATTTATTAAAAGAGTTAATTTTTAAAATTATGCACTAAGTTATTTTGTTTTTTTATACTTTTGTCTTCTTTTTTTAAAAAGGGGATTAAATGAGCATAACTTTATTTATAATACTTCTTACTTCGCTTGTTTCGATTTTGGCATTTAACAATGCTGAACTTTTCGACAAGCTGAAATTTAATGCCTATATGGTTTGGCATAAAAAACAAGCCGGACGTTTGTTTTCTCATGCTTTGCTACACAGCGGTTGGTTGCATCTTATCATCAATATGTATGTATTATGGATTTTCGGACGCTTTGCGGAAGATGCTTTTGCCTCCCTTTTTTCGGCGGGAACAAGCATCTATTTGGCAATGTATGTTTTAGCCGTGCTTTTTTCCGTAATTCCGGCATTAATAAAACATAAAAACAATCATTATTATAATTCGGTCGGTGCATCCGGTGCCGTATCGGCAGTTGTGTTTACAAGTATCTTATTGGCACCGAAAATGCCTTTGTTTTTAATATTTATTCCTGTTCCTATTCCGGCTTATATTTTCGGATTGCTTTATTTGGTATATTCCTATGTTATGAGCCAAAAAGCAGCAGATAATATTGCCCATGATGCACATTTTGCCGGTTCGGTTTTCGGCTTCACTTTCCCGATTATTCTAGAACCGCAGTTATTTATAAACTTTATTGACAAAATTTTTTAATATTCAAATAGAAATCAAAATGAAAAAGAAAAAAATAGTAATAGCCCTTGGCGGAAATGCTCTTTTACGCGGCAACCAAATCGGTACCATTAAAGAGCAAGAGCAAAACACTTATGACACCTTAATGAATATTATACCTTTTATTAAAGAAGGGCATGAAGTTGTGTTAAGCCACGGAAACGGTCCGCAAGTGGGAAATATCTTGATGCGTAATGATGCCGGAGAAAGCATCTACAATATTCCGCAAATGCCTTTGGATATTTGTGTTGCCGATTCGCAAGGCGGCATAGGTTATATGATTGAACGTGTTTTAAGAAATATTTTTGTTCAAGAGAATATCAATAAAGATATTGTTACACTTGTTTCGCAAGTTGTTGTTGATAAAGACGACCCGGCTTTTAAAAATCCGACAAAACCTGTGGGTAAAATTTACGACAAAGAAACCGCCGACAAATTAAGCAGTGAAAAAAAATGGACTTTTAAACCCTCGCCAAAGAAAAAAGGCGGTTGGCGAAGAGTGGTGCCCTCACCTGCGCCCAAAGACATCTTTAATCTTAAAGCCATAGAAAGCATAACCGAAAGCGGTGCCGTTGTCATTGCTTCCGGAGGCGGCGGAATTCCTGTTTATATTGATGAAAACAAACAGGTTAAACCCTTAGAAGCTGTTATCGATAAGGATAAAGCATCGGCATTTATGGCTTCAAAAATCAATGCCGACGAATTTTATATTTTAACGGATGTACCTTATGTGTACATTAATTTCAATGAAGAAAATCAAAAAGAGCTGAGCTTCTTAGACAAAAAAGATGCTTTAAAATATATGGAAGAAGGCAAATTCGGAGAAGGCAACATGGCGCCAAAAATTCAAGCCTGCCTTGATTTTATTGACGGCGGCGGAAGCAAAAGTGTAATCACCGAAGCAACCAAACTCACCGATAAAACATACGGAACAAAAATTACCTTAGAATATGAAAACTAAAAAATAAGAAATCAATTTATAAAAGGCAGAAATAAAACGCTGCCTTTTTATTTTTTTGATTTTGTCAAAATTAATCGGTTGTATATAAACAAAGCAATAACCGTTGCCAAGCCTATTCCGGCAAATACATACCAAATATAATAAGGATGATAATTTTTCCAAAGGAAGTTGTTCAGTGCACTTTCAGTCAGCCCCGACTTGCTCATTGCCAAATGGAAGAAATCATTTTTTGAAAATGTGTCGTTAATTTCCGGAATAGCCCAATTTCGTTTGGCAAATTCAACTTGTAAGAAACGAAACTTATCCGACATTGCTCCATAGACACTTCCGGAAATATACCCGCCGAGAAAATTTCCGGCAGCAACCGGCAAAAAGGACATGCCCATATAAAGGGCTTTTTTATCCTTACTTGCAATTAACCCGATATAAGCCGTAATTGTCGGCGAACCGGTCATTTCGCCAACGGCAAAAACCAATATGGCAACAATGATATACAAGGGATTATTAAACAAGAACATTAAAGCCAAACCTACGGTTGAAATTAAGAACCCGGTAATCATTGCATTTACGGGTTTTATTTTTGTAACGATGCTCGAAATTAAGATTTGAAAAAGCACTATAAACATGGCATCCATGTTCAAAATCATTTCCGGATTAACAGCGCCGTGTCCGTTTCCGAAAAGCCGGGCAAGGGCAGGGGAGAGTGCATGCAAAGCATTATACAAAATGCTTGTATCTGCCCACTGTTCCACAAAAACCGGCAAGGTAAAAAACAATTGCATATACATTGTCCAGAAACCGGAAATAATGAGCAAGAAAATAAGGAAACGCCAATCTTTCAGCACCATTAGAATATTTTCAAGAATTTTTCTGAATGTTTTTGCCAATTTATCGGTATTTTTCACTCTGTCCGGCTCTTTAAAAAAGAATACAACCAGCAAAATATTCAGAAGTATGGCTCCCATGGAAGAATAAAAGACGTAATCCCAACTGACATCACGTAATTTAGACGAAAAAACGGGTCCTATTAAAGAGCCGATATTTACCATCATATAAAAAATTCCAAAACCGAGAATTGCAGTCTTTGAATTGGTTGTTTTGGATATGGTAGCCGAAATAATCGGCTTAAAAATGGCTGCCCCGATACCGACAATTGCAAATGAAATAAATACGGCTCCGTAGGAAGACATTTTACCCATTAAAAAGAAACCGGTAAAATACAGCACAAAAGCAAGCAATAAACTTTTTTTATAACCGAATTTGTCGGATACCGCACCGGTAAATACAGGCAAGAAATAGACCAATGCCGATATGGTTCCCATAAGCATTCCTTTTTTTATTTGGGAAAAACCCAATGCTCCCGTATCGGTTGAACCTGTTAAATAAACGGCAAGGACATTAAATAATCCGTACCAACTCCAACGTTCTAACAACTCAACATTGTTTGCAACCCAAAAGGTTCGGGGAAATGTCTTTATTGTGCTTTTAAACTTATTCATTGCAAATTATTAAGATGCGAAATTAAAATATTCCGGCAAACAGAAATAATCTTTTAACTCACATTTCAAGACTTTTTGCAAAAGTAAAACCAAAACGCTAATTTTATAGAAGTTTCAAAAGTCGGAAGACCGAAATTGGAAGCTCGTGTTTGCTGTGAGTGCACTTGTTTGCTATTTTCATGATTTTTGGCAAATTGCAAATCCCCTCTTGGAAAAGAGGGAGCGGCGAGATTGATTTTTTGTGAAAATTAAAATGCGGGTTAATCAAAATATATTTCTATCTTTGCGGGCTAATTAATCTAAAAAGTGCGATGCAAAAAATTAGGATTACCGATTTTTATGAAGAGTTCAGACCATATAATGAAAAAGAAACACTTGAAGCCTTAAAACGCATCTCAAAAGACCGTACTTTTCAAAAAATTATTTATTATTTTTTTCCTGAACTAAACGAGCAGTCCTATTCTGATTTTATACATTCGATAAAATCAATTTATGATTTGCAAAAGAGAATAATGTATCCCGTAAGTGAAAAGATTATTTCGGATAGCACAACAGGATTTAGCTTCTCGGGACTTGAAAACATCAAAAAAGACAAGCATTATGTATTTATATCCAATCATCGCGACATTGTTTTAGATGCTACATTTTTTGAATATATTTTATTGGCAAACAATTTTGATTCTACAGAAGTTACCTTTGGTAACAACTTGATGGAAGACCCTTTAATTCTTGATATAGGCAAATCGAACAAAATGTTTAAAGTATATCGAAAAGGAAGTCCGAAGGAACTCTTAAAAAAGACCTTTCAACTCTCGGAATACATCAGATATACGGTTTTAAACAAGAGACAATCGATATGGGTTGCACAAAGGGGCGGAAGAACAAAAAACGGCGATGACAAAACCTATCCGGGCGTTATAAAAATGCTAAACGCATCGGGAACCAAATCTTTTGAAGAAAACATTAAAGAACTCAATATTGTTCCGCTTTCTGTTTCTTATGAATTCGAACCGAATGACCACATGAAAGTGTGCGAGTTGTTGCAAACAGTTAACGGAAAATATCAAAAGAAGCCCAATGAGGACATCCTGAGCATAATTGACGGGGTGCAAAGCCAAAAAGGGAAAGTGCATATTGCCATAGGCAAACCGGTAGAAGATGATTTGACCGAACTGCAAACAATTGCAAGAGTAAATGATAAAATATCCGAGTTTGCAAAATTGCTTGACAAAGAGATTTATCGTAATTACAGGTTATATCCGAATAACTATATTGCATTTGACCTTTTAAACAAAACCAAAAAATATGCAAGTTATTATTCCGAGCATGACATTAAAATTTTCACGGAATATAAAAAAGAACAACTGGCAAAAATTCAGTTTCCGCACACGGAAGCCGAAGAGTTATTTTTAAAAATATATGCTAATCCGGTAGTTAATATCATGGAGAATCATATATCCTGAAATCGAAAAATATTTTTTCCAAAAAAGCTTCGCTGTTTGACAGTCTTCGACACAGATATTCCGACATTTTGTCCTGAAAATGTTTTGTTTTGATAGAAAAAAGAGTCTGTTTATGCCTTTTTTTCAGAAAATTTCGGAAAAATAAATACGGCACAAAGATTGATATTTTCTGCACAGAAAAAACGAATATTCATTAAAATAAAATAATAACTAAAATGGGAAAAATAATAGGAATTGACTTAGGAACAACAAACTCATGTGTTTCGGTTATGGAAGGCAATGAACCCGTTGTTATCCAAAATAGTGAAGGAAAAAGAACCACACCTTCGATTGTTGCTTTTGTGGAAGGCGGCGAGCGCAAAACCGGAGACCCGGCAAAACGTCAAGCAATTACAAACCCGGAAAAAACAATATTCTCGATAAAGAGATTTATGGGGGAAACCTTTGACAAAGTGAAAAACGAAACCGACAGAGTTTCATACAAAGTGGTTAAAGGCGAAAATAATACACCGCGCGTAAAAATAGATGACAGATTATATACTCCGCAAGAAATTTCTGCTATGGTGCTTCAAAAAATGAAAAAAACGGCAGAAGATTTTCTGGGACAAGAAGTCAGCGAAGCTGTAATTACCGTACCGGCTTATTTCAGCGACTCGCAAAGACAAGCAACCAAAGAAGCAGGCGAAATTGCCGGATTAACCGTAAAAAGAATTATTAACGAACCTACGGCAGCCGCTCTTGCATACGGACTGGACAAAAAACAAAAAGACCAAACCATTGCCGTGTTTGACCTTGGTGGAGGAACTTTTGATATTTCCGTATTGGAACTTGGCGACGGTGTCTTTGAGGTTAAATCAACCAATGGCGACACCCACTTAGGAGGGGATGACTTTGACCAAGTGATTATTGATTGGTTAGCGGAAGAATTTTTGAAAGACGAAAATATCGATTTAAGAAAAGACCCCATGGCACTTCAACGATTAAAAGAAGCTGCCGAAAAAGCAAAAATTGAATTGTCAAGTTCAACAAGCACGGAAATAAATCTTCCGTATATTATGCCGGTAGACGGAATACCCAAACACTTGGTGCGCACTTTGTCTCGTTCAAAATTTGAACAATTGGCAGACAGTTTAATTCAACGAGTAATTGAGCCTTGCAAAATTGCGATGAAAGATGCGGGGATTGCAAATTCAAACATCGATGAAGTTATTTTAGTGGGCGGTTCTACCAGAATACCGGCTATTCAAAAAATTGTTGAAGAATTTTTCGGCAAAGCACCCTCAAAAGGCGTAAACCCCGACGAAGTGGTAGCCATTGGCGCAGCCATTCAAGGCGGCGTATTATCGGGCGATGTAAAAGACGTACTTCTTTTAGACGTAACTCCTTTGTCTTTGGGTATTGAAACAATGGGAAGCGTAATGACAAAACTCATTGAATCCAATACGACCATACCGACCAAAAAATCGCAAACTTTTACAACGGCGGTTGATAACCAACCTTCGGTTGAAATTCATGTGATACAAGGCGAAAGAGCAATGGCGCACGATAACAAAACCATTGGACGGTTCCACTTAGACGGTATTCCGCCGGCACCGAGAGGCGTTCCGCAAATTGAAGTAACTTTCGATATTGACGCAAACGGAATATTAAATGTTTCGGCAAAAGACAAAGGAACCGGTAAAGAGCAAAAAATAAGAATTGAAGCATCTTCGGGATTGTCAGAGGAAGAAATCCAAAAAATGAAAGACGAAGCTGCCGCAAATGCCGATACCGACAAAAAAGCCAAAGAAAAAATTGATAAAATAAATCAAGCAGATTCAATGATTTTCCAAACCGAAAAACAATTGAAAGAATTTGGCGACAAATTGCCGGCAGATAAAAAAGCGCCGATTGAAGAAGCATTGAAAAAATTAAAAGATGCGCATAAATCGCAAGATACAGATGCTATTGATAAAGCCATTAACGAATTAAATACGGTTTTCCAAGCAGCATCACAAGAAATGTATAATCAAGGAGCACAAGGCGGTGCGCAAGGAGCAAACTTCCAAGATGCAAATGTAAATAATCCTCATGCCGGTCAAAACAATAATGACGGAAACGACAAAGGCGATGATGATATACAAGATGTTGATTACGAAGAAGTAAAATAGTAATTGTTGATTTTCCAAAATAAAAAAAGCTGTCCAAAAAGGGCAGCTTTTTTTGGTATGTCGGGCATGTTTTGATACCCCCCAAAAAAACAGTTACCCAAACAACTAAAAACACTATTGCTTTTTACTGCATCTTAGTTATTATTTATTTCGTTTGGTCTGTTTTGTTCCAATACATTATGGTTGCTAAATATCCTGCGATACAGGTCAGTAGTAAAATCCCGTAACTGTAATTATTAAGTAAGTTTTTATATTCGCCGCCTGCACCGCTAAAAAGTCCGGGTACAGACCAGGGGAAATAGGAGCCGTAACCAACTGCCGCAATTACTTGTGAAAAAATCAATGTCAATGCAGCAAAACCTAATGGCGCAAGATAGCCTTTGCCCCAAAGTGCAAAAAATGCAATCGGCACACAAACAGCTATTGTTAAAATAGTTGTAATGAAATAGGTGATTAGTGCTGGCATCAGTAAACTTGTGCTAACCGGCGGAAGCTGTAAAAACATTCCCAAAACAAATGCAATCAATAAGTTTGACATCACAAGCAGCAAACACCAAAGCACAAACAGCATAAATTTTGCATTCAAAATTTTAGTGCGGGAAGTAGGCAGAGAAAACAAATCTTTTGCGGTTTTATCGGAATACTCACGCCCGAAAATCCAGCTTGCGACAAAGCCAAAAACCATAATACCGCCAACACCAACAGCTTGTGTCAATATACTCAAATACGATTCCCAATTGGCTTCAAGCTTCATTGCTTTTATTTTAACAGCAAGTGTTCCCAGTTCAGACGATTCACTGTTTTGAATAATAGGCATAAACACAGCTCCCATAATGGGTGCTATTGAAAATGCGATAAATGTTGCCCAAACAATTTTTGAATGTTTGAGTTTCATAAATTCAGCTTGTAAGGCATATATTTGTTGCTTCATAATTTATCCCCTTTTATGGTTCGCAGAAAATACATTTTTAAATTTTCGGTAAATAGAAAGGTTTGTTTATGGGTTTTCCTATTTCCTTGATTTTATCATATTCCGAGTTTTTGCCTTGCAAATATCAATATGCCAAATACAATGAAAGAAATCAATGTTCCAATGGGTAAATACCACAATGTTAAAATACTAATGATAACTCCAAGTGTAAATGTCCATTGTTGGTTGGTCCACAGTCCATAAATCCATATCAGCCATAAAATTCCGAAAGTGATGAAAAGTGGTCCTAGTTTAAAAACATCAATATTCCATTTTTGAAAAAGTAATGACCAAGGACCGGGTCTTTCTGTACCAATGTATTTGCCTTTCAGTAAGACATAAATTCCATCAAGGAGCATATATCCTCCATTTAAAATTGCAAGTATTGTTATTAGTATCTTCATACTTTGTTAACTTTTATGGTTCGCAGAAAATACATTTCTAAATCTTCGGTAAACAGAAAGATTTGTTTGGGTGGCAGTCCGTTTTCTGTCAATAGTTTTGATATGAGTTCAGGGTGCTCAACAGCTTTCTGATTTGTAATTTCTATTTCGCCCGATTGAGTTCGTTCTACCGAATAATTTGCCTTCTTCAAATGCTGAATAGCGGCTTGATTGTCGGCTGTTTGCACTAAAATTTTCTTGACGATTTGCTTGAATAATTCTTCTCTTGTCAGTTCTTTTATCAATTTTCCTTCGTGAATAATAGCAATACGGTCTGCAAGTTTGGAAATTTCGCCAAGTATATGGCTTGAAATAAAAATGCTTGAACCGTTTTTTGCAAGGTCTATCAAAAGTTCCCGAACTTCAACAATTCCTTCGGGGTCTAAACCGTTTATTGGTTCGTCCAGTATCAGCAGATTCGGTTTATGGAGCAGTGCTTTTGCGAGCCCTAAACGTTGTTGGTTTCCAAGTGATAAATCTTTGGCTTTGATATTTCTATATTTTGTGAGTTTTAATTTTTCAATAATATCGTCAATTACTCTCGGATTGGTCAATTGCCGCAATTTGTAAATCGCTTTCAGGTTTTCGTAAACCGAAAGATTGGGATAAGAATAAGGTGTTTCAACTAAATAACCGATGTCGTTCCATTGATTAAAATTTGATGTCAGTTGTTTGTCGAAAAGCGTGATTGTTCCGCTGTCGGGTTTTATCATTCCTAACATCATACGGATTAGTGTCGTTTTTCCTGCTCCGTTTAAACCAAGAAAACCGTAAATTTCGCCTTGTCTAATGTGAACGGAAATATTATCTGCGGCAACAACAGAACCGAACCGTTTTGTTACATTCTTTGTTTTTATAATGTCCATTTCTCGTTTCTGTTTTTTAGTGTTTATTGGGTTGGTTTTAATTGCCGCATGGCAAACTGCTTTAAGCACAGTGTTGTGGCTTTTTATTCATTATAATTCTGTTCGTTTTTGCATATTTTCATACACCCAAACCATTCTGTCTAAGAACCACATTTTAGTTAAATAAACCGTTATTGTTCCAATAATTGTCAGGCTTATTTCAAGTTTCCATAAGCCAATAATTAAGACAATTCCACTTATTGTTTGTAAAATTGTTAAAATTAGGATTGGTGTATTATGGTGCTTAGGCACTTCATTTTTCTTACGCTCAGACCAATACTTTTCACCTAACACAGACTTTGAAGCCCAATTGTCAAGTTTCTTCGGCTTTTTAAATAAAGTTGGATTAATGATTAACCAAACAATGAGAATTGTTATAGGAATTAAACAATACCAACTTATCCAAACTCTTGACCAAACTGCTAAAACCAAAAAGGGTAAAGTCGAAAATCTTGTCCACACAGATAAGGGATTTGCATGTTTTAACCAATTATCGCCTTTTAGGTTGAATATTTGTGCTATTTGCTTTTCTAAACTCATATATTTCATTTAACTAAATCCATAAGCTGCAGCTGTATAGTGCTTTAATGTTTTTGATGAGTTTACGATTTTTGCTTTTGCAAGGGTAAAGTTAGCTGTTTGGTTTTATTTCTTAAGAAGTCTTGAAATGTGCTTTTTTTACTTTCTGAAATACAGTATGTTATTCTTATTCTTATTCTTATTCTTATTCAATGGTGGCTTTTAAGTCTCTTTTTCGCAATTGGGTCATCATGGGTTTTAGAAACTCATAAGAACCTTTTTTTACATCGGCTTTTCCTTTATAATGAACTAAGTAGGTGCATTGTACGGCTTGCTCTTCTTGATGTTTGCATATATCTATCAGTGCATCAATTACATAGTCAAAGGTGTGATAGTCGTCATTGTGGAGAATAAGTATTTTGTTGTCGGCACCCAAGGTGTCGGTAGTTTCTTTTTCTTTATTGAATGTTTTTTCTTTGTGCATACGTTAAAAGCTTAAGTTTATTTGTTTTTTAAGAGTTCAATCGCATCAGCAGCACTTATTTTCAGTCCGTTTTTGAAAGCTATTACAAAGCCGTCAAAATCTAATGCTTTTATTTGTTTTTTTACGGATGCAGCTTCTTTATAGCTATTATAGTGTCCGATAAAATATAAAAAAAGCTCTCTATCAATTTGTTTGATGCTTATTGGGTATCTCTTGTTCAGAGGCTCAAATTGCTGCATTTCTTTTGCATTTAATTTATGGGAGTAGGCAGCAATTTGCACGGCAAAATAAATATCTTGTTTTTTCTCTGTTATGGTTGCAATATTTTGGTTTGTCTCGTTTTGTAATGTTTTTGCTTCTTGAAGACTAATCTTTTTTCCATTGTAATATGCCGTAACAAAGGTGCCTTCATAACCGTTTTCATTTAATTGATTACTTGCATATTTTGCTTCTTTATAAGTATTGAAAGGTCCTGAAAAATATTTATAGCTTGATGTTTCTTCCATTAATAAATTTGCTACTCCTTTAAAGTCCGGTTCTTGTCTCGGACTTGAAAAATTGCCTAATTGCACACAATAAATCAAGCCTTTTGTCCCGGTTATGTTTTTTATCGTGCTGTTGCCATAATTGCTCGTTGTTTTGTGGCTATGGGCATTTACTTCGTTAAGTAAGGACATTTCTTTCGCTTCTTCTTTCTCAAAAGCTTCGTCTCTTACAATTTTAGCTATTCCGTAAGCAGAGGTTTTTTTGTGTCCGTTTTCAAACGCAACAATAACAGCTTCGGTAAATCCTTTTTTCTTTATTTGATTAAGGACATACTCGGCAGCTTTATAACTTTTGTATTCGCCGAGATAAAATCTTTTATACGGGTTATTTTTAAAAGTATCATAACTTATGGGAGAATATTTTCCGTATGTTTTTAAAGGCAAAAGTTTTTTAAATAAGCCTGCTTGAACTTTGAATATAATTCCGCTTCTTTTTTTGAGCGGGGAGGGGGTAGGAGCATATTTAGAATATACAAAAGAACCCTCATAGTTGAGGCTTAATTCTGTCGGAGGTACCGCATCATTTGTTTTGCCGTGTTTTTTCAGTGCTTCGTTTTGTTCGGCATTTTGGTCAAAATAGATGCTGTAAGCGTTTTCTTGTTCTTGTATGGCATATTCTTCGGTTTGAACGGCATTCATTATTTGAACAAATTTGTTTGATTTATTGCCTGAATAGAAGTTTGCTTTGTTGTATATTTTTAAAGCGTCGGAGTGTAGTTTTGAGGCATTTGTTTCGTAAGGTTTCGCCTCTTCTATTCTCTTTGAGTTTCTGCTTTGGGGCAAATACTTTGCATAAATAGCATATTTGGTTTTATTTGCTTGAAAATATAAATCGGCAGCTTTTAGAATTTTGTCAAGCAAAACATCTTCAAGACCTTCCGCCATTTTAATTTTCATATTTTTATCATAATCATTATCGGCACTTTCAACTTCTCGTCTTATTTTTTCAATCCCGGCATAATCATTATCGGCATTGCTCATAATGTTATCGGCATAGGTCTTTTTATCTTTTACGTCTGAAAGTATGGAAAGGTCTTCTTCGTTTATATCCAATTTAGAGGTGATAAACTCTTCTTTTGATTCATAAGAATTAAGTTTTTTTTCAAGAATAAAGTCACTTGTATTTTGGCTCTCATTGTCGGCAATTTTTGAGGAGTTTTGCTCGGTATTGCTTTTGTTTTTTTCTTTCACTTCATCGGTTCTTGAATCGTATTCAAATTCGGGGTCGTTCATATAAATTCCGAATGCAATGTCTTGTTTGTGGATAGCTTCTAAATGTTTCTCAAAGGCAGCCTTTAAGGCTTCAACTTTTGCTTTGCCTTTTTGTTTTTGAGCTTGTGTTTTAAGTTCACTGCCCTCTATATACAAAGACCTTGCATCAATCGACATCTCTTCTGCTTTAAGGTGTCGTTTGGAATTGTCGTTGTCGATATTTTTTAATTTCTCGGCATAAATATGAAATTTTATATCGGATGCCTGAAAATAATTTTTGTATGCTTTTAACGAATTTTTTACGCCTTTTTTCTCATATCTTCCGGCTTTTCGCATGGTTTTTCCGCCGAAATTTTGAGCCACTTTTTTAAACCCGTCGGCTTTGCGGAAAAACTTTTCGGCATGTAAAATACCCTCGTTTCCTTTTTGATATAGTTGATCTGCTTTGGACAACTTTGTTAATTCCGACTCATCAAAAAGTGTTTTATAATAATCTTTACTTTTTAAATTGCTGAAATCATATTTGAAACTTGCTATCCGCATAAAGCCGGACAGCAAAATTATTCCTGCCGCAAGAGAAATAAGCCTTAGTGAAAATGAACTGTTTTTCATAAACTGCTTTTTTTAGTAAAAGATATTTGCGGCTAAATTAAAAAAAAATAAATGAAATTATAGGATAAAGTTTTTATAAATTAAACCGGATTATTATCTGCGATGCTACTTTGTGGTCGTCAAGTAATTTGTTGCGGCTCTGCATCTGCCTCAAAATAAGATACTTCGTTTGATAATCTTACTCGCCGTATCTACGGATATGCTTCAATCTCCTTTATCATTTATTTTATTGTATATGCAGTCCTCATTACAAAGACTTGATGAGTGAATTTAGTGCCGATTTACTCTTTTGCAAGTGGGCTACAAAAAATTTTCCGAAAAATTTTATCCCGAAACAGGTGTCGGAAGAATAGGCTTGTAAACTAAATGACAGAAAAAATGAATAAAACATAAAATGGGTTAAAAAACAGAGAACTTGTACTCAATCAAGCTCATTTAAAATGACCTTGATTATCGTGAATTTATGAATTTTTTGATTTGCGTCATGAATATTCTCGAACTGTTTTAAATCTTATTTGTCAATTGACGTTTATGCGTTTCGAGAAAACATCAAATTTAGAGAGCCATAATTTTAATGACTTGATATTTCCAAGTTCTCTTTTTGTTTTTAGATTTTTGTTTCAAAATTAAATTTATCCAATTCTGCTTGAATTAAATCAATTTCTTTTTCGGTATTTTCCAGCAATTCATCTCTATGAATTATTCCCAATTCAGATTTCCACTCTGTTACTTCTGCATTCCAGCGTTCTTCCAATATTTTGCCCTCTTTAATGTTGAGTTTTCGGAGAAATGCGGCAAATGATTTAAGTTCGGCAAGTCTAAATATTTTCTTTTGAACCGGTTGATTGGCATTCTGAATTTTTGTTTTCAATTCAACCAATTCTTTGATAGATGTATCTAACTCGCCTAATAATTTTTCAATATCATAAACAGGGTTGCTGCCTTTTATGTAACTGTTATAGGTTTCAATCTTATTTTGAATTTCTCGAATTTTTCTCGCAAGTCGATTTTTTTCATTAAGTGCTTTCGATAAGTTCATAGTTCGAATCTTTTATTTGTATTTTTTATTAAAAAATTAATAAACTTAATTATGTTTATTATACTTTGCAAATTTAATCTTTTTTTGCAGAAAAACTAAATTTAGCAGATTGAAATAACTGGCAGTTGGGTTTTGCAATTAGATATAGAGCTTCGGGTTAATATCATATTTGTATTCTTAATCCGTGTTTTATTTCTTTTCTTGGCGGTGTTATCTCTATTACTTCACCTGTCTCTTCATCTATTATCTCTGTTGTATCAAGATCTAATTGTTTCAAAAAATCTTGATGCTCTTTTAGTTTTAATTTTACATCAAGCGCATTATCATGCAATTGTACCCATGTTTTATCATTACTGTAATCAAAAGAAACACGTTTTGTAATCCATATTTTTGCATTTCCGTATTCAAATTGTTTCTCCTTAAATTTTTTTGCTTTTTCAAATGCCGGTTCTTTCAATTCCGAGATTAATTTATTGACATAAATATTGTAACGTTTTAATTCGATTAAGACTTTCAATAAATCATATGATACCCGTCCAAAAAAGTGTGTCTGGATACGAAAAAGTTTCCAACAATTTAACAAGTTTGCATCATCATTATAATAAACTTAAAAATTGAAGGAAA
>PDWI01003399.1_pt1 | contig 22469 bp, 18 predicted proteins | sample 1430891 | NCBI WGS metagenome assembly PDWI01 (sample SAMN01162508, study PRJNA174530) | Oral metagenome, whole genome shotgun sequencing project. | biome: Marine environment; feature: Marine mammal; material: Swab sample of the gingival sulcus; isolation source: swab sample of gingival sulcus... | reverse complement strand
GTTGCTACTAACTCTGGTCAAATCAAGACTGGTTCTCTTAGTCGCACAGACCGTATGGCTAAGTACAACCAATTGCTTCGTATCGAAGAAGAACTTGGTTCACTTGCTCAATATGGTATCAAGCGTATTAAGTAGTCTAACTTCTTATATAATAAAAAAGCCTGTCGCAATGCGACAGGCTTTTTTGTGTTATTTATAAACTATAGAGGCTCTAATCATTAAAGCCCTTAATCTTCATATCATTTAGGTCAAGAAGCACACGAGAACCCAAAGAACGAAGAAAAGGTAAGCCTGCCATACCATCAGCATAAGGAGTAAAATTATTATGATGCTCAAACACAACAACATTATTTTCACTGAAAGAACTTATTAATGGCTCAAAAATCTTACTATCTTCAAAACTTAAAGTTTTGAGCTTTACAATAGGTATCTTTTCTCCCTTATATAGATTATTAAAAGTAAAGGTATGCTCTTTCTCTGAATACTTATCAATAGGAAAAGCCGTTTTATACTTATTATAAAACTTTGGTTCTAATTCAATAAAGAAGTTTGCTCCTGTATCAAGAAATAAGGTTGTAGCCTGCTTATTGATAAACAAACGAAAAAATAGCCCTTCGTTAAAAGCCAATAATCTTGATTTTAGACGAAATTCTTTATACCTATCTTCCTTTATCATCTCTGATGTAGGAAAGACAATTTCATTCTTCTTAAAATCTAACTCAATATAGCCTAAGCGACGCATAAGTCCTAAGCCAATTATTGGCTTTTCTAAAATACCATTTATAAGCTTTAACTCCTTTCTTACCTTTTTATTTTTATGCTCTTTATTAAGATTTGGCACATCTGTCTTTACAACTAATACAGGAACGTTATAAACTGTTACACCTCCAATTTCAAGAGAATCAATAAGAGACTTTCCTAACTTTTTCTTTTCACTATTTAATTTCCCTTCTATATAAGTAACCTCTAAACCTAACCTCTCTGCAAACTTTGGGGTACAGACCAAATCACGGCTAAGCCCTGTATCTAATATAACTGAAGAACTTCTACCATTTATAGATGCAGATGTTTGAATTAGATTAAGACTATCTATAAGTTTTGCAGAAGATATTTTTGCACTTCTCTTAATTGGAAGAAGACTTGCTTTAGTTTCTTCTAAAAACCTATCTTGGAAGTTATCAACCCACGCTCTTAACTCCTGAATTTTAGACGCTGTAAATCTATCAGGGTTATCTTTAAGATAATCATTTGCATAATCAAAAACAATTTGAAAGTTAGCACTATCATTAATACTTATCGTATTCTCAAATAGGTTTTGGATAATGTATAGTCGTAAGTCAGCAGGAAGAGTCGCATTATACCTCCTAATAATTTCAATAAATATAAACGAACTCTTGACTTGCTCATTACATAAACTTGCTTGCTTAGCTTGATAGAATTGCGAAACAAAAAGGTCAATACTATCTTTATTTGCATTATATAAATCCTCTGCTTCAAAATAGCGTTGTTTAGATAATTTATCTAAGATAAGAGTACCAACATCATTCTGTGCTGATAGTTTAATACCTATTAAGGCACAAAAGTAGAGTAAAGCTCCAATTAAAATCTGTTTCATAAAATATCATTATACTTGTTACATACTACAAATATAGTTTTTTTAGCCCTCCAATAAAAGTTATAAGTCATAATTTTTCTAGTCAAGTCCGTCATTGTTTATGAGAATTTAGGCATTTTCACCCAAAAGCAAATCCTCTATTGATAATTAATTGCTCTAGTGATGTGGATAATAGGCGTATATTAGCTTCTTGGCATATAAGTTAGGTTCTTTTGCTTATGGAAACGATTGTTCAGGCTAGTCTTAGCATAACACTTCTTTGAAGTAATAAGTAAGCTATTAGCGTCTGAAATAGCATATTTTAAACCAACGACAAATTGTTTCACCTCTGTAAACGAGATACTTACTCAAGCATTTTGAAGACATCAAAAAAAAGAAACTGTGTGCTAATTTACCTCCACACAGTTTCCTTTTTAAGATATGATTAATATTCTTTTTTTTTATTGAATAAGTAATTTGTCGCCAATTTTAAGAATACTTCTTTTTGATAGATGATTGGCTTGACAAAGTCGTTGTACTGTAGTATGATATTGTGCCGCAATTTTAGTTAAACAATCTCCTCTGCGAACTTTATAGATTTGGCAGTGACCGTCCCTAGATTGTGAAGTTTTTTTTGTTTTTCTAGCATAGTGAGAGCTACGACTATACTTTCTGAAAGTATAAGTATCCATATTTGGAGTCCCCTCTGCAAAATCAAAAAGCATTTGAGGGTTTATAGCTATTCCACAGAAACGAGCCTCGAAGTGAAGATGTGATCCCGTTGAACGTCCTGTATTCCCCCCTAATCCGATGATATCACCAGCCTTCACTATTTGTCCAGCCTTGACGATGTGTTTACTTAGATGTCCATAGACCGTTTCTAAACCATTAGTATGTCGAATTATGTAATATTTACCATATCCTCTTCGTCCACTGTTATGTTTAACGCGTACTTTTCCATCAAAAACAGCACGTACAGGCTCTCCTGTATATAGTTTTAAGTCCACTCCATGGTGCATGCGATGTCCTCGTCGACGCCAACCATAATTTGAAGTTGTTCTATAATATTTAATTGGGGCAACAAAACCTTTTAGGTCAATCTCGTAAGTATTAGGAATTAAAGAACTGTCCTTCATTGGATTTACTGTCTGCACCCAAGAGTCTGCACCATAAATATCCTCTGCAGGAGCTTCAAGGTTTTCTAGTTTCTCTATTACCTTAATTTCTTGTTCAAGGCGTTCTTCTCTAGAAACTTTCTGCTTCTGAATTAATTTTTTTATTTCAAGTTTATCTGCCAAAAGCTTAATAGAACTTAAAGAATCTGTAAGCATAAAAACAGATTCTTTTTCCATCGTTTTAATCTCGTTTGATGTTTCGACCTTCTGAGCAACTAAAGTTAAAGTGCTAATGGTGAAAACAAATAATAACCTTACAAATACTTTCTTTATCATTGTATATTTTTTTTCAAAACCAATAACGAAACTCCGATTCTAGAGTGTGTCATTATCCTTAAATAACGGGATAAAAATTTTATTTATTAAGAGAGCATTTAACATTAGCTCTAAAATCATATAATTACCCCAATTCAGAAACAAAGATAACTATAATTATTTATATAACCAAAGATCCTCATTTAAAAAACTGCTTATTTTTCAGATGTTTAGCTTATTTTTTTTGAGGAAGTTTGGTTAATTGTTCTTTTTAGACAAAGGGTACCTTTTAACATCTTCCCATATGAATAGCAACGGTCATTGCTAATTTATATAAAATCTATTAAAAGGGGGATAAAAGTTAAACTTTTTACGAGGTATTTTGTTGAGTAGGGACTCTACATTCTTAATCTATTGAACATCTAAGTACCTAAAAGAAGAGACTTTAGGCATATATTATCTAATAAATTTATTTAGGTACTCTATATGTATTTTGTCATGCGAACAATAAGCTTTGGCAAAATAAACTATTATATCAAGAGCCTTCTCAGTCTTCTGAAAAGTAGTAAACACAGAAGCATCATTAGTAGTAATTGAATGTATTCTATTTGACTGAGTAGGGTATTATTTTTACATCAATTTGGCAACTTCTAGTTTTAGGAGTCAATTCTTCTTAAACCTTTTAGCGACACTATTCCTTACATTCATCGTCTAAAATTTGAGTTTCCACTGTTTCCTTGAAATCCTGCTTTTATTTTTTGTGCAATCTTACGACAACTTTTATTTTTTTGTGTCGGAAATATATTGAGAGTCTTTGTTTACTACTTAGTAGGTATTGTAAATTTCCTGTATAACAAATAGATACAAAACTCCCCAGCAATCATCTTAGCATATAAACCCTAAAGTGCAATGCTTCAAGATATGGGACGTATCATTAGACAACATCTCATAGACATCACGATAGGTTAGCAGAAACTTACAGAACAAAAAAAGCAGGGCAAGGTAAATTACACTTCTCCTTGCCCAACTTTCTCAAATAACTTAAAGGTATATTTAACGAATGTATCTCTGGCGTTCTTTGATGGCTTCTTGATATTTGCGAGCTTTTTTCTGCCCCTTTTTGTCTGTTCCGAAAGCATTAAACTCAAAAAGCTCTGGTAGACCTACTGCTTTATCTTGAACTCTATAGCGATTACCTAGAACATTCCTTCTATCAATCGTTAATTTATCATTGAGTTCCCCACTATATAGATAAGATTGATAGCTTAATGTATTAGGGCGAACCTCTATAGTTTGATAGAGCTGAACTCCAGAAGCAAGACGATCGTGAATAGCATCAAAACTATTACGATAAAGCTTAGGAGAACTAGTACTAATTACATAAACAGGTGTCAGTTTCTCACCCTTATCTGTTTTAGATGTTATACGAGAATAAGCGTGGTCGTGTCCTTGCAAAACTAGGTCTGCCCCATAATCTTCTAAGATAGACTTAAAACCATACCTCATAACAAGATTACTTCGTCCCTCACGAACAGACTGAATTCCGTGATGAAACATCACAACCTGCCACGGCTGTTTGGAAGAACTCAATAAACCTTTTAACCAATCTCTATGAGCTATAATATCTGAAGGAAGCGTAATACCATTACTATCAAGCACGATAAAGCGCATAAGTGGATAGTCGATGTAATAACTACGTCCTTGAAAACCTACAACACTATTCTGAGGATAGTTGTACTGAACGACCCAACGAGGGTCTAGGACTCTTGAAAATCCTTTCTTAAGGTATTCGTGATTTCCTGTAGCACAATTGAAAGGTATCTGAGCTGTATAGTCTTCGCCCCAAGATTGATACCAAACATTCCAATAAGCATCAGAAGGTCCTTCTATTTGGTCACCTGCAGTAGCCACAAAGTGAATAGGAGCTTTAACCAAAGAAGTCGTATCAGACTTTTCTACGATAGAAGGTTTAGGTAGAAGATTATTAAAAAGCTTTTTGCTAAGTTCCCCTGTTGGGTCTTGCACGTCCCCTAGATAAAGAAATCGTTCAAGAGAATCTAAGCCTTTCGGCATTGTAAAAGTAAAGACTTTAGACTTCTGTCCACCAGTCTGAAGCGTATAAATATATTGGTGACCTTCCAACAAACTATCCAAACGAACTGAATAGAAATAACCTTTACCACTACGACTATGCACCAAATGCCCTTTAGCTTTAATTTTACGCCAACTCAAGTGGTCGGAAGCTAGGGTTGTATCAGATTTTGTCCAATCACACAAATCAAGCGAAGCCTCTTGAAGTTCCTCGCCACATCGCCAAGAAATGGCTCTTTGGCTTAAGAAGTCCTCGCCAGAAGTAAGCGTTACTCGGTCAATATGATTAGGCGTAACATAAGCAATCTCTGGCTGATTGACAAACCACGCACGCCAACGTTTTTTAAGAAAAACAGCAAGAGCAATGATTGCACTAATAAAAACAACGATAAGCGTAATAAACCACTTCATATAGTATAAATTAAGATATTGTAGTGTTATAAACAAAGTTAGCAACCTGTTCAGCAATAGGGTCTGTACCTAATTGCCTTTTTAAGACTTCAATGTCGGAAAGCTGTTCAGAGCGCTGACGACCTTCTTCAAGAATTAAAGCCAAATGTTGCTTGACATTAGACGAATTAACTTCTGCTCCAATCAACTCTTTTACTGCTTCTTTACCTAAAATTAGGTTAACCAAAGAGAAGAAAGGGACAGAAAAGAATGTATCCCAAACCCAACGAGTAATGCGAAGCCCTCCCATTCGATAGCAAACGACCTGTGGCGTGCCAATAAGTGCTGTTTCAAGACTTGCTGTACCAGAAGTAACAATAGCTACTTCACTCTCGGCAACGATTTGGTAAGTTTCGCCAAAACGTAGTTCGACATTTGGATAAGCTTCAAGAGAACTTGCATAGTCTGCTTCTGTACGTGCAGGAGCTCCTGCTATGATAATCTTATAGTCATCGGCAAAATCTCGTACAGCCTCAAGCATTACGCTTAGATTAGAAGCAATCTCTTGCTGACGACTTCCTGCAAGTATTGCAATTTGTTTCTTCTGTTTAATCTCTCCCCTCTCTCGCTTCTCTCTAATATCTAGAGTTGCTTCTACACAAGGATTTCCGACATACTCAGTTTTCATCCCATAAGCCTCAAAGAAAGGCTTCTCAAAAGGTAAGATCGTCAGCAGAAGGTCTGTATAAGCTTTAAGCTTCTTTATTCGCCACTTTTTCCAAGCCCACAGCTTAGGAGCAATGTAATAAACAATTGGAGAAGAAAGGTTTTGCTTGACAAAAGGTAGAACATATTGCAAATTAAAGCCTGCATAATCAATAGGAATGACTACGTCAGGCTTAAATTCTAACATTGCTTCTTGCATCTTCTTAGCAGAACGCTTAATTGTCCCCAAGTTCTTCAAGACGGGAATAATGCCCATAAAGGCTAAATCTTTATAATGAACAAGAGGCAAGCGATTTGCCTCTTTGCTCATTAAGTCGCCTCCAATGAACATAAACTCTGCCTTACAATCTATTGTCTTGATTGCAGAGATAAGCCGAGAGGCGTGCAAATCTGCCGATGCCTCCCCTACTACTAAAAAGTAACGCATTTGCTACAGTTATTGAAAGTCCTTTGAAAGTTTTTCTAAAGCCTTATAGTCAGTTTGATCTAATGTCAGAGGTGTTAGTGTAGCATAACCCGAACGCATAAGTTCAATATCACTCTTGCCTTTCTTTCCCTCTGGGAGGATTTGCTCCCCAGCCATCCAATAGACAGGTCTATCACGACCATCCTTTCCAGCAACAAACTCTCCAACGAAGACACTAACAGCTTGAGGACAAGTCTTCACGCCCTTAATTTCTTCTCTTGGTAAGTTTAATGATAAGAAAGGCTTTTCATCCAAATGCTCCAACATATACTTAATAACCTTTTCTACGCAAACTAAAGCTTCATCGCTAATATCAGGGTTAGAACCCTCTGAATTAATAGACGTTGCTAAAGATGGGATACCAGCAATAGCTCCTTCACGTGCTGCTCCAAGTGTTCCCGAGTAATGGACAGAAATACCATCATTACTTCCGTGATTAATACCAGTAATAAGCATTGTTGGTTTTTCGTCTTTGAAAAGCGTTGCCAAAGCAAGTTTAACACAATCTGCAGGTGTACCGACAATACTGTATATCTTTAGGTTTTCTTCTTCCTCACGCAACTTTAGACGTAGTGGTTGCGTTAATGTAATTGAACTTGAGAACCCCGAACGAGGTCCATCTGGAGCTAATACCACAACTTCCCCCAGAGGGCGAAGCACTTCAATCAGTTTATTTATGCCTTTTGCACGGTAGCCATCATCATTGGATAGCAAAAATCTATATTTCATATATTATCTTTCTATAATCTCTTTGAGTTCAACCTCAAAGTACAAAGCCTTATACCCAGGGAACTCAACCTGCCCATAAGCACCATATCGTCCTTGTCCATACCCCAAGTACCAAGGGATAATAACTCCAACTTTATCTCCAACAGACATATTCTGAAGGGCAATCTGCATTCCCTCAATATAGCCATTAACAGGTCCAGCCTGCAAGACTGCCAAATCAGTATTGCTATCAAAAGGTCTTGCATTTGTATCCTTGCTCCACTCTGTCAAGAAATATCCAGAATAGTGCATCTTAACTAAGTCTGTTTGTCTTGGCTTTGCTCCCTCGTGCTTTTTACTAAGCCACTTCATATAGACATAGCTATCAGCATAAAGTCCAGCAAGGCTCACTTTCTGATAGTCAGTTTTCTTTGCATAGCTTAGGAAAGCTTGTTCGTTTTTGGCACGTTTTTCTTTCGTAAGGTCTACATTGTCTTCACAGCTACCAAGAGCCACTGCCATAAGGCAGAGGCTCAGTAGACTAATGATACTTTTCTTTATATTCATATTATGCTTTAATCTTTTTCAGCAACGACTTCATAGATACTTTATCACCAATGAAGTGTGCAAGTTCGCTAATAGCAATACGCTCTTGCTCCATTGTATCACGATGACGAATAGTAACGGTATTGTCTTCCATCGTTTGATGGTCAACTGTAATACAGAATGGTGTACCAATTGCATCTTGACGACGATAACGCTTACCGATAGAGTCTTTTTCGTCAATCTTACAATTGAAGTCGAAGCGTAAGTCTTCTACAATCTCACGAGCCTTATCATCTAATCCGTCCTTACGCACAAGAGGCAAGACTGCAAGTTTTACAGGAGCAAGAGGTGCTGGCAAACGAAGAACAACACGAGTATCCCCCCCTTCAAGCTTTTCTTCCTCATAAGAACCACACATCACACTAAGGAACATTCTATCTACTCCGATAGATGTCTCTACAACGTAAGGCACATAACTCTCTCCTAGCTCTGGGTCAAAATATTGAAGTTTCTTCCCACTAAACTCTTCGTGGCGTTTTAAGTCAAAGTCCGTACGGCTATGAATACCTTCTACTTCCTTGAAACCAAATGGCATCTCAAACTCAATATCAGTAGCAGCGTTTGCATAGTGAGCAAGTTTCTCGTGGTCGTGATAACGATACTTAGCATCACCAAGACCAAGAGCCTTATGCCATTGCAGACGAACAGCTTTCCAATGCTCAAACCATTTTAGTTCCTCCCCTGGGCGAACGAAGAATTGAAGCTCCATCTGCTCAAACTCTCGCATACGGAAGATAAACTGACGAGCAACAATTTCGTTACGGAAAGCCTTACCAATCTGAGCAATACCAAATGGAACTTTCATTCGTCCCGTCTTCTGAACATTAAGGTAATTAACGAAGATACCTTGTGCTGTTTCTGGGCGAAGATAAACTTTCATTGCACCATCGCTAGTAGAACCCATTTCTGTAGCAAACATTAGATTGAACTGACGGACTTCCGTCCAGTTGCGTGTTCCACTAATTGGGCAGACGATTTCGCAATCAAGGATTAATTGACGTAAATCTTCTAAATTACCATCATTAAGAGCCTGAGCAAAACGAGCGTGAATAGTATCAATCTTTTCTTGATAACCCATTACTCTAGGATTAGTCGCACGATATTGTGCTTCATCAAAGCTCTCACCAAAACGCTTAGCCGCCTTCTTAATTTCTTTATTAATCTTATCCTCAATCTTAGCTAGATGATCTTCAATTAAAACATCTGCACGATAACGTTTCTTAGAATCTTTATTATCAATAAGAGGGTCATTAAAAGCATCTACGTGTCCCGATGCTTTCCAAATCTGAGGGTGCATAAAGATTGCCGAATCAATACCTACGACATTATCTTGTAGAAGCGTCATAGCCTCCCACCAATAACGTTTGATATTATTTTTCAGTTCGCTACCAAGCTGACCATAATCATAAACAGCCCCTAAACCATCATAAATCTCTGATGAAGGAAATACGAAACCATACTCTTTGGAGTGTGATACAACTTTCTTAAATAAATCTTCTTGCATATATTTTTATTGTTATTATATTCAATCTTTTAGCCTAGCACTTTACCCCTAGATAGAATAAGACAGACTAGTTTACAAATATACGCATTTTAACTGAGAATAAAGCGTAAAAAAAACAAGTATCACGACCACACCCAATAGTTGTAGTCGTGATACTCGATATTTTCTCAGTTTGTCCCCGAACAAACTGGAGTTTGCCCTAGGAAAAATTAGAGTTTGTTCGGGGAAAAACTCAGAAGAAATCAGCTAAAAAAATTTAACTAAGTCCTACAATCTCTCCATCAACAACGTCAATACGCAAAGCTTGTGGCGACTTAGACAAACCTGGCATACGCATAATACTACCCACTATGAGAACAATCATCTCCGAACCAGTATTGACAACCACGTCTTCAACCTCTAGAGTAAAACCTTTGACACTACCATAAGCCTTGGCATTCTGAGAGAATGAATACTGCGTTTTAGCAATGCAAATAGGGAAACCTTCCCAGCCAAACTCCTTAACTTGTTTGAGGACCTTCTTCGCTTTTGCAGAGAAAACAATTTCTTTAGCTCCGTAAAGTTTAGTAGCAATGGCTGTCGCCTTATCTTCAATACTATCTGTCAAAGCATAAGTATGGCGAAGTTGCTCTGATGGTGCCTCTTCAATAGTATCGACAACAAGTTTTGCTAATTCAATAGCTCCCTCACCTCCATCTAGAAAAGCTCGGTTAATAGCAAAACCAACGCCCTTCTCTGCACAATAAGTTCGCACAATATCAATCTCCTCTTGCGTATCTGTGGCAAACTCATTAAAAGCAACAACAACCTTCTGTCCGAAGCTATGCAAGTTATCAATATGGCGTTCTAAGTTTTCTAAGCCTTTTCGCACACCATCAAGATTAGCTTCTTTGAGCGTCTTCTCATCAACACCTCCGTGCATTTTTAGAGCTCCAAGCGTAACGACAAGAACCGTCAAAGCTGGATTAAGCTCAGCCGAGCGACATTTGATATTGAAAAACTTCTCAGCCCCAAGGTCTGCCCCAAAACCTGCTTCCGTAATGGCATAATCACCATACTGCATTGCTAGACGAGTTGCCAAGATAGAACTACAGCCGTGAGCAATGTTAGCAAAAGGACCTCCGTGGATAAAGGCTGGACTATGCTCTGAAGTCTGTACAAGATTAGGCTTAATAGCATCAAGCAATAGAGTTACGACAGCACCAGCAACACCCAACTCTTTCAAGTAAAATGGTTTATTCTCTGCTGTATAAGCCAGTAAGATATTCTCTACACGACGGCGAAGATCTTCCTCATCACGAGCTAAACAAAGAATAGCCATCAACTCACTTGCAGGCGTAATATCAAAACCCGATTCTTGTGTAATCCCATTCATTTCACCTCCAACACCAGTAATAACCTTTCGTAAATTTCGGTCATTAACATCAAGCACTCGCTTCCATACAATTTTCGAGAGAGGAATAAACTCAGGATTATTACGATTTTGGAAAATATAATTATCGAGAAGTGCCGAAATTGTATTATGAGCCGACGTAATAGCGTGGAAATCTCCCGTAAAATGAAGATTAATCTTCTCCATTGGCAGAACCTGAGCATAACCACCACCAGCAGCTCCTCCCTTCATTCCAAAGCAGGGACCAAGGGACGGTTCTCTAAGAGCAACAATTGCTTTCTTCCCAATACGATTAAGCCCTAGTGACAAGCCAACAGAAACTGTTGTCTTACCGATACCACTCTTCGTGGGCGTAATAGCTGTAACAAGAATTAACTTACCTTTCGCGTTTTGCTCTGTACGCTCAATATTCACCTTAGCCATATAATGACCATAAGGTTCTAATTGACTTGACTTAAGACCAATTTTCTCAGCGATTTCTGTAATAGGCTCAAGCTTTATACTACGAGCAATTTCAACATCAGACTTCATAACTTTAGACATTTAAGAGTTTAGAAAAAATATATTAGATACCATCAATAAGGTATAAACGAACAAGAAAAAATAATACATCTTCTTATTCAAAGCAACAACTGCTCGAGCCAAACCTAAGGACGAGCAAAGGACAAAAAGAGCTAAGACAAATGCATTAGTACTATCTAGAAAGATTATATACAAAAGACTTGACCACATTAAAGCATTCCAAGTAGATAGATACATCCTCTGAGCAATACTCAGCTTAGCTGAACTAATAGAATAGGAAACTTGTCCAGCAAGAGCCGTTAAAATCATTGTAGCTAACAATAAATAATTTAGCTCTAGAGAAACACTGAAATCTAAAAAACTCCGAATCCAATCCCTCAAATAGAAAGAAAAATCTCCCTCATTAGTATACCATAGATAAGGAAACAAAAACAAAGGGACTAAAATAATTCCCCATAAAAACGCAAAAACATTTCTCCACGAAAGACTCTTCAATTCATAGAAAAGATAGAATATAATAGGAGAAAGCAACAATAACTTTGGTTTAAAGACAGACAGCCCTGCCAGAATAAAAGCAAGAGCCAGCATCAAAGAAGGGCTTCGCTCATCCCCCTTTGTCCCTAAAACTAAGGCAACAAAGAGAATAGCTACAAGGGTTAATAATATAAACTCAACCGATAGACTTAGAAATGCCGAGCCTCTAATAAGCAATTGAGGTGTAAAATTCAGAAATAATACAACAAAAGATAAAGAAGGGTAAACCAAACGAAAAGCAGAACGCCCCTCTGTATCTAGAAGAATTAGATGCCCTAACCAACGATTTAACAAGAACATTGAAGAGAGAATAAAAATCGGGACTAGGTAACCTTGCTCTTGTACAAAGGTTGCTAAGAATGCTTTTTCCTCACCAAAGAAAAAACCTAGAAAAGCATTTAGAAGAATGATTAAGAAAAAGAGTACAATGCCAAAAGTACTCAATCTACTGGGATTTATAAATCTATAAGAATAATACATCAAATAAAAATAAAAAGCCCAACGAAATTCTAAGAAAGCACCTTACTCTCTAAAAACTTCGTTGGGCAAATACTACAATTGCATTCTCTAAACTTTTACAAACGCTCCAAACATTTTGTCAGCTCCTCACTAAAAGCAACTGCTCGTTCTTCAATCTCTGCACGGAGCTTACCATAATAAGCTTTAACAAGCTTTGGATTATCCTTACCATCTGGGTGAGAGATACGACGAATTATATCATCAGTCCAAACGATTAATTCGTCCATCACTTGCTCTAGAGGCTCTGCTTCTTCAGCCTTAGTGAAGGCTCTGAAAAGCAATGCTTCGTTAAAAAGCTCTGTAGCTAAAGCAATAAAACCTTTCTTTAACTTTCTCTTACTTGCCATAATAAATCTATTTCTTTGTTTTGATTTTAGCCAAGTTGTCTTCCAACTGTTCCATAGACAAACCACCTACAGTCTGTATAGGTCTGCCTTCTACAGGAACAAACAATAACATAGGAATGCTACGAACGCCAAAAACCTTAGCTAATTCGCCCTCATTATCCACATTGATTTTGTAGAAATCAACTTGCCCTTTGTATTTCTCTGCTAATTTACTAATTTTTGGTGAAAGTTGACGACAAGGACCACACCAATCTGCATAAAAATCTAATATAGCAGGTTTATCTCCCTTGAAAACAAACTTTGTTGGGTTCTCCTTATAGTCATAAATATGCTCACGCATATACTCAGCTGTAATATGCTTAACAAGCTCTACTTTTGCTCCATCTTTCTGTGCTTGTTCGGCTTTACGCTCTTCTGCATTTGCAGGATTAAACAGATATGCACTCGCAAATCCTGTTACTCCTAAAGCAAGAGCTAGCAATAATACTTTTGATTTTTTCATCTCTTTCCTATTTTTAATTTAATAATATTCAACAATCTATTCTCTTGTAAATATCGAGAACTTCTTGCTAATAGAACAAGGATTAGCGTTGTATTGTTCGTCCTCCTAAAGCCTGAGCTAAGCGAATCTTAATTTTATTCATCTCTCCTAGAAGGATAAGAAAACGAGAAACAAGCTTCTTATTCCCCTCTTTCTGGGCTGAATGCAACTTCTTCTGAACCAAAGCTATGCTCTTAGTCAAGAAAAACAATTCCAAGTTATCTAAGAGGCGTCTTGCCTTTTGCCCACGCTCTATTAATGTCTGCTGTAAGATTTTATTCTCATAAGCATCCTTTCGCTCCTTAGCACGGGGGTCTTCTTCATCGAAAATATCTTGATAAGGTAAATGCTTTTTTTCATTCTGTTCAAGCACAAGATTATGACTTACTACATCTGTAGCTAAACGCCTAAGAGCATCTTCTCTATGTGTCAGAAGATAGTCTTCAAAACTTTGAGCGTTTTCTTGGTCATAAGACATTGCTTCCTCCAAGAGCAAAAGGAAAGTTCCAGAAAGCTTATCTTCTAGATAATCTAAAGTTTCTAAGGCTTCATATATATAAGTAACGGCAGAGTCTATCTCAGTATAGCTCTTCAACTCCTCATCTTCCTCACGCTCATTCTCAGCTCCGTCCTCTTCAATCAGCATTGCCTCCCCTACATTTGTAACGATAAAGTCAGCTAAATCATACTCATAAGGACGGAGAGCAGTATCATCTATTACCTCTAAACTTTGACTTACACCTTCAGTTCCATTCCCCTCTGAAGCAGAATGTTCTTTAATTTCCTCTTGCTTAACAGTTACTTGTGATGTAGAAGAATTGTTATTAAAAGGCTTACTTGCCGTATAACCACCAGCACGGACTCCAGCATTCCTAAACTTCTGCACCTCTTGGACTAAGAGGTGTTCACTCATTCTCAGCTCTGTAGCAGAGCTTTGAACTAATACAGAACGCTTAATACTATCAGGAATAAGTGCAATACTTCGTAGAATATCACGAATAAGCTCTGCACGCTTGAGAGGGTCACTCTTCATTTCCTCCTGATAGAGATTAATCTTGAAGTGAATAAAGTCTGTTTCAGCCTCGTCCAAGAACTTCTGAAGTTCCTCACTCGAATGGCTCTGAGCAAAAGAATCTGGGTCTTCTCCTTCAGGCAAAAGCACCACCTTAATATTTAAGCCCTCTTCAAGCAATAAATCAATACCACGAAGGGCTGCTTTAATCCCAGCAGCATCTCCATCATAAAGGACTGTGATATTCTCGGAGAAACGCTTGAGCAGACGTATCTGTTCAATGGTCAATGCCGTACCAGAAGAAGACACAACATTCTCTAGGCCTGCCTGATGCATTGATAGGACATCAGTGTACCCTTCTACCAAATAACACTTATCTGCACGAGAAATTGCATACTTAGCTTGATAAAGTCCATAAAGCTCTCGGCTCTTGGAGTAGATAGAACTTTCGGGCGAATTAAGATACTTAGCAAGTTTCTCACTCTTGCCCATTATACGCCCTCCGAAAGCAACAAACTTCCCTCCTAAGTTCCGAACGGGAAAGATGACACGCCCACGAAACCTATCCACTGCAGGCTTATGCTCATCGTACTGAACGGATAGACCTACTTTGAGTAAACGCTCCAACTTATAGCCTTTCTTAAGTGCATTATCAGTGAGAGCTGTTCGGCTCTCGGGCGAGTAACCTAGAGAGAACTTTTTAATCGTTTCAGGTCTTATGCCTCGCTCTCGGAAATAAGCTAAAGCAATTCGCTGTCCCTCCTCCGTATTATTTAGTTGTTCTTCAAAGAAGCCTTCTGCAAATTCATTAACGAGAAAAAGGCTCTCTCGCTCACTAGCTGCCGCCTTCTCCTCTGCCGTTTCTTCTCGCTCCTCTATAGTAATACCATACTTCTTAGCAAGATAACGTAGAGCTTCGACATAAGTTAGCTGTTCGTGCTTCATTATGAAGTGCAGAGGCGAACCTCCCTCTCCACAAGAAAAGCACTTACATATATTTCTTGCTGGAGAAACAGAAAAGGAAGGGCGTCTATCTGCGTGGAAAGGACATAAACCTTTATAGTCAGCACCTGCTTTACGCAGACTGACAAAATCACTAACAACCTCTACAATATTAGCAGACTCAATAATACGTTGTACAGTACTCTGATCTATCACCTGACTTTAATCTTCTAATAATTTACAAGCATTCTGCAAATCCTCTGGTGTATCAATACCAATAGACTTCACATAGGTCTTAACCACCCCAATAGTATAACCAGCTTCTAGCCACTTTAATTGTTCCAATTTCTCTAGTGTTTCAAGCTGACTGCTAGGCAAACGCTTTAACTTTGGTATAATTGAACTACGAAAAGCATAGACCCCAACGTGCTTTAGATACTCATAGGAGGCACAAAGATTTTCAGTTTGACAGTCACGAATAAAAGGAATAACCGAACGACTAAAATACATCGCCTCGTTATTCTGGTTAAGCACAAGCTTTACCTTATTGCTATCGGCAAGTTCTTCATTAGAAGTCTTTGCGTCAAAAACCTCTGCAAGTGTTCCAATCATTATTGAGGGCTGATTAAAAAGCTTAAGAAGTTTCTTAATCTCCTCTATCTGTATGAAAGGTTCATCTCCTTGTAGGTTAAGCAAAATAGCCTCTCCTCTACCGAGCTTTTCAAAAGCTTCAATACAGCGTTCCGTACCTGAGTTATGCTCTTCACTTGTCATCACTACTTCACCACCAAAGCCCTCTACACAATTAAATATAGCTTCATTATCCGTTGCGACAACGACACGCCCTCCTAGACGCTCTGCCTGCTCCACAACACGCTGTATCATTGGCTTACCTTTCATATCAGCCAATGGCTTCCCTGGGAAGCGACTAGAGCCATAGCGTGCTGGAATAATAATTATAAAATCTTTATGCTCCATATTATTTTTCCTTATTCGTCATTAAATGAAGGATTTTTTGATCCGTTTCTCTCATACCATCACTACCGATAGTTGCCAAATTACGCAAACTATCATCAACACTCTCAGCGACAATTCCCTCTAAAGAACCGACACGCTCTCCCTCCATTGCGAGCAAGGCTGAGATTAAAGCCGAGCTAACTCCAGTTGAGGATTTCAAGCTACAGCTAGGTTTCGCTCCATCACAAATCATTCCCGTAATATTACCCACCATATTATGTATAGCAAAGGCAGATTGCTCTCGACTCCCCCCCATTAGGTAAACGATAGCTGCCGACGAACCAATCCCCGAAACTACCATTCCACAGAGAGAAGATAAGCGTCCTAACATTTGTTTAATATAAACGACCATTAGGCTACTCATCATTAAGGCTCTTGTCGTTGCTTCTCGACTAGCACCTTGACTCTCAGCAAACTTTAGGACAGGAAGCGTTGCAGTAATACCTTGATTTCCACTGCCCGAATTACTCATCACAGTCATAGAAGCTCCATCCATACGAGCATCGCAAGCTGCACTAGTGTAGGCTATCATCTCTGTCATTGGATTAGCCCCTAAGAGCTTAGCTCCACGCTTACTAGAGATAAGTTGTCCAAGATTGTGTCCGTGCTTATGCTCTAGAGCATAGCGTGCTACTTCATTATTTTGCAGACCTGCTTCATAGATAAAGTCTAGACAAGAAAGATTTGCTTGCGTTGCATAATCATAGACTAAGTCAAACGATAACTGGACATCGTCCTCACGCCCACTATTAGCTTCTAGTTTCTCATCACACAAGCCTTGCATTGGGCAGGCATCAACGTCTTCTAACTTTTGATAATTCTGAGGGTTGCCATTAAGCTCTAAGGTATGTAAGCCTGTATGCGTCCCTTGAATAATAGCACGAGCTTCATTACCTTCTTTATCATAACAAATCGCCTCGGCGTATAATTTATCAATTCCACTCCCTCCTTTTAGCTTAACGGAAATCATATCGGACTGAGTCATCTCTTTTGCTTCCTCAAGCTCTTTATCGTTAAACTGATTAAGAAGTTCTAGGGAATGCTCTGGAGCTTTAAGCACAGCTCCCAAGGCAATAGCAATGGGGATACCAATCATTCCCGTACCAGGAATACCAACTCCCATAGCGTTTTTTAGCATATTAGCACTGAGCAAAACCTTAATTCTAGAAATTGGGGCAGGTAATAGTTTCGTAGCATACGCAACGGTAAGCGTAATACAAGCAGGCTCAGTACAACCTGTCGCAGGAAGCACTTCTCGTCGAATAAGCGTGTCAATACGTTTGAATATACTCTTCTTTTCCATAATCTTCTCGCTTATAATTAAACAAGTATTGGATAAACACCTAAGCCAATTAACCCAGCAAAAGCAATAACTTTCAATGGATTATATTTATAACGATACACAGCGACAAACCCTATCAGACAGAGTAACACATTAGCAACAAAAAGCAAGAGATTTTCTTCTGGAGAAGAGAAATTAGCTTTAGTCATTAAGATAAGAGCTGCCGAGGCAATCAAACCAATTACAATAGGACGGAGAACGCCAAATACTGTCTTCATCACTAGATTATCTTGATAACGACGGAAAAGATAGCCTAAGAAAAGCATTAAAATAAAAGGCAAGAAAATCACAGCTAAACTCGCCAAAACTGCTCCAAGAATAGCCCAAACGACAGAATAACCTTGCTCCAAAACGGCAGTATAGCCAACATAAGTAGCCACATTAATACCAATAGGACCAGGTGTCATCTGACTAATCGCTACAATATCTGTGAACTGATCCGAACTAAGCCAATGATGATGAAGCACAACTTCAGACTGAATAAGCGAAATCATCGCATACCCTCCTCCAAAGTTTACAATGCCTATCTTACAAAAGACCCAAAACAATTCCCAAAATATCATTACGCTACTTTTTTTTGTATCGTTTATCTAAATAGAAACCATAAGCTCCCCCCGAGATAATCGCTACTAAGATAATATATATCGGTGAAACACCAAGATAATAAATCAAAATCATTGTACTAATAGGAAGCAAGGCTGTATATTTATTGAGTTTAGCCCCCCTAATTAAAGAAAAGACTACTGCTAAGATAAGCCCTACCACGACGGGACGAATAGCCATAAAGCAGTAATTAACATACTCATTATCCCTAAACTCTTGTAGCACTATAGCAATTGTCAAGATAATCAATATCGAAGGTAAAATATTAGCAAGAGAGGCAATAATAGATAAGCGTAAGCCTCCCAGTTTATAACCTATATGACTAGACAAATTAACAGCAAAAACTCCTGGGGAAGCTTGAGCCAAAGCAAGAACATCGACAAATTCTTCTTCACTAAGCCAATGATGACGCTGAACAATCTCTTGCTCCATCATTGGAATCATTGCAAAGCCTCCACCAATAGTCCCTAAACCAATCTTAAAAAAACTAGAAAATACTTTTCTTATCACGCTCTATTTTTCTTTAACTAATCAAAGGTACAAATAATTTTCGTGCAAGGAAAGCAAGCAAAATAACGCTTCAGAACAAGCGCATTAAATTATTTGGTGGAGGGACGATTGAGAAGCAGAAGAGAGACTTGAGAAAATTGATTTAACGACGTTCTGCTTCCTTAAAGCTATTCAGACCCTCCAAGGCTTCTATATTATTAATATCCAAGAAACAATTACAAGCTGTAGAGCGAAACAAGCCTAGGTAAGAGACATAAGCAGAAAACAAATACTTCTGTTCTGCCTTAGAAATATGCTTTTTAGCCGAACACTTATTAAGATGATCAATTTTACGTCGCAAACGCTTCCTCAAACTTTTCGAGAAATAACGGCGATAGGGCTTAAGATGAAACCCAAGAAAGTTCACGCCTTTTCTCACCTCTTGTAGCTTAATCTTATTCGGGTGGAGGCTAAGGAAGCATTCATCTCTGAGATAATCCCTTATGATAGGTATCAATCTTCTCAAGCGAATAGGGTCTGTATCTATGAGATAGAAATCATCAACGTAACGACCATAATGCTTAATCTTCAGTTCTCGCTTGACATAATGGTCAAAGTCATTGAGATAAAGGTTACTAAAGAGCTGGGAGCTCAAGTTCCCAATTGGCAAGCCACAATCTGCAGCGGCATAAGCTAGACTTTTAGACTTCGGAAGTTTGGTTTTAAGTTTTGGATCTCCTTTGTAGCTCGCGTGGAGATAACTATCATACATAATCAACTGCTCCAAAAGATAAAGGATGTATTGATGCTTATTATACTGATGAAGGGATACTCCTTGCTCATCAACCTTAGCACCAATACGTTCCATTAACTTTTTTGCCTTTCCCAGTAATAGAGGCTTATGAATACTCATAAAATAAGCCGAGATGTCCAGCTGCAAGACATAAGCTTCTTGAGTGTAATTCTTTGAGGCTGAACGAATATGATGCTCTAATCTATTAACACCATAAGATGTCCCCTTACCTCTGCGACAAGAATAACAATCCTCAATCAGTAATGGTTCTAGATGTGGCTCTAGATAAGCGCAGATATAGTGATGAACAATACGGTCTCTAAAGTCAGCAGCAATGACTTCCCGATAGACAGGGTTCGAGACAATAAAGCAAGAAGAAGGGCGCATTTCATAGGAAAAGCTTATGATTTGACGAGCTAAGGCACATAATTCAGCTTCATAATTAAAGTCAAAACTCATACAGTCTCGCTTCCAACGTTTGTGCTTAGACGCTGAACGATAAGCAAGGAGTAGCTCCTCCAAAACGAGATAATAATCTTCTTCCATAACGAAGGATTAGTTTTTCTTTAACTCTTAATTAACGTCAGTTCGGTCTAAGAAATTACATATAAGACACTAGTTTTTAATTAATTCCCCCTTTGTAGAACTTTTCACAGGGACTTTGAATAGGCTATATTCGGTCGTTGAGTTTATCGAAACGTCCGCTATCAGGGATAAATGGGTCTCCGCCCCTCATCTCTTCCCCGACTTAATTCATAACTATTAGCAGACTAAAGTAACTTGGGCTTTATGTTGTGGTTCTTTCTTTGCTACTTTGCCTTGAGGGCGACCTTCGGTTAATTCAACGCTTGAAAAGAGAGTAGAACTAAAAACTCTTAATTAAAGAAGTGTCGCTACCACACAGGCTATTAACAGGAAGATACCGGCGAATGGACGGAGGGCGAAGCCGTTAGTACGGTTGTTATTGCCGACGTTCGCGTTAGAACTGTTGAAGTTCCAGTTGTACGCGTTGTTCCAGCTGTTGAGCGTAGCAGTCCAACGGTTGCCGTTAGCTCCCGAGTTGGACAAAGACGACAAATGGACAGACAATCCTAAACACACGTAGGACATACGTCCTCCTAACGCTATAGAAGTAACCTCTGGATTGAATGTAAATAGAGAAACAAGTAATCTAAATACAGACATTTACTCTTGTAGTAAGAATAAATATAAAACCGCGACCTATATTTCAAAGTAACGGTGGGTTACCGAATCTTCGGGTACTACTAGTTCCCAGACTTAACAGAACTAATACTCAAAGGCTATGTAGTAGCAACACCTTTTTATTTAATTAATAATTAAGAGTTAAGAATGAATAATTATCTGCATCTACAAAACTTCCTTAGCTAAAACTTCTAAACAAAGCAATAAATTCCTCCCTTGTAGAGCTTTGCACGAGGTGTTTTTTATTTACAAAGGCAATCCTAATTCTCCCTTTGAAGGGAGTCCCAGCCAAAGGCTGGGGAGGGATGACTTAATGAATAAATGCCTGTTGTTTATTTTGTTATGATAATTTACTTACTCATCCCTCCCCCCTCGTTTTTAACTCGGGGTACTCCCTTCAAAGGGAGAATTAAAAGTTGAAATAACAGAAATGTTAGTTCTGCAAAGCTCTACCAAGGGAGGAATTGACTCAATAACCTAAAAGAAAAATTATTTAGGACACGAGTGCTTCAAAAAGGAGAATAAAAATCACTATTCATTCTTAACTCTTAATTACTTATAAAAGGAATAAGGAGCGTCTCATAACGCTCCTTTGTTTTTATAATCCCGTGTGTCCTCCAGGGAGGTTGCTTGGGTCAATGTCATCATTATCACTCGCTGAGCCTGATGATGCGTCGTCGTCCGAACCTTCGGCGACAAACTTATGGCTCACGGCACGGAAAGAAGAGCCAATCAAACTATTCTTAAAGTCGGGCTTGGGCGTGAAAATCACCGCAGGGTGCTTCATCAGATGAAGGTCAAAATCCTCCTCATTCTCTACTGCTTTCGAGCGAACAGAAGGACGGAACGTACCCAAATCGCCACAATCCACAGCACACGAACGCTTCAGATTACGACTAATAACCGTCGCCATACGGCTAACCACCGCTTTAACATCGGCAACGCCAACTGTTGAACCATCTGCCAACTCTTCGCAAAGTTCGTCAAAACTCACCTTCTGACCAAGTACTGTCTGAGCGTAGTAGTAGACTTGGTCTTTTTTGCCAAGCTTCATTTTCTGTTTCCTTAAACGAAATTGTAATGCCATAATATAAGTTGCTCAAATAGGGGTGAAGGCTTAGCCATTTTTAGTCCTAGGACTAAGTTTCGCTACTCCTAGGAGTAAAATTTGCTAGTCCTAGGAGTAGAATTCCTTACTCCTAGGAGTAATTTTAACTACAACTTGAACCTCTATTATTGAGGTAGGATTTGCACCTACGAGCCGTCCTTTTCGGCTCTTTTTAATGAATAAATTAATGAAAATTCCCCTCCCACGATAGACCTTTGAACAATTACCTTTAAATTTTATTTTAGGATAACCTCTCCCCTTCAAGATGAAGGGGTGGCATCAAGGGAGCAAAGCGACCGCAGATGACGGGGTAGTATGACCTTCCAGAGAAATCCTTAAGTTCCTTGTTTACATCAGACTACCCCGTCCTGCTCCTTATTAGTCGCAGTCCACCCCTTCATCTTGAAGGGGAGAAGCTTAGTCTCTTAAAAATTTAGTTAAAAGCCAATGATTAACGTCAGTTCGGTCTAAGAAATATCTATCATAGTGCTTGATTATGAGAAAGTTAAGAAACTCTCCCTTTGAAGGGAGTACTTGCCTTCAGGCAAGGGAGGGATGATTTTATAGAAAAAGCATATCAATTTCCTTC
>PDWI01003398.1_pt1 | contig 22481 bp, 20 predicted proteins | sample 1430891 | NCBI WGS metagenome assembly PDWI01 (sample SAMN01162508, study PRJNA174530) | Oral metagenome, whole genome shotgun sequencing project. | biome: Marine environment; feature: Marine mammal; material: Swab sample of the gingival sulcus; isolation source: swab sample of gingival sulcus... | reverse complement strand
GTACGCAATTCTTCTAGTTCCATACGTCCACATTGATGAATGATACTTATATCACGTTTGTTTAAATCACAAGCTAAGTCCTTTGCTAGAGCGTTGATAGCCCTTGCTCCCTGACTTCCACCTAAAAACAAGATGGTTTTAAGCTCCTTTCGCACCCTTTGTGCATCAAAGAAGACTTTTGAAACAGGGTAAGAAGTTTGACAAGAGGCATTTGAAAAAGAAGAAAAAAACTCACGACAAAAAGGCTTAAGGAGTTTGTTTAGTTTTCCCGATACGGCATTTTGTTCATGTATAAAAAGCTCTTTTTGAAACATCAAAGCTCCAAAAGAGGCTGGAGCTGCGGAGTATCCGCCAACAGAGATGACTTTTTTTATCTTATGAGCTTTAAAGATATCTTTGCAAATAAAAGCCTGTTTGACGATGTTGGCTAAAGAGCTAAGTTTGCCTAAGCCTTTTTTGTTTACAACCCCAGCACTTTGTAAGAAGTAGGCTTTTTCAAAGCCATCGTGATGCTCAAACCAAGCCTTGTCTTGACCGTTTGTTGAGCCTATGTAAATGGGCTTAAATCCTCGATCATTGCATTCTTCGCAAAGAGCCTTAACGATACTAAGATGTCCGCCTGTTCCACCACCTGTAAGAACTAGCATCAGTTTTTCACCCTCTTACTAACCATCAAAACCATGCCCATGCCCACACAAAGAGCCAAAAGCGAACTTCCGCCATAGCTTAAAAAAGGAACAGCTATACCTTTAATGGGTGTTATGGATGTGATGCCATAAGTGTTCATCAAAAAAGAAAATACCACTAAAAGCCCTATGCCAAGGCTAAAAAGGTAGTAAACTTTATTTTCATTTCTTCCTGCTACTCTAAATATCCTATACACTAACAAATAAATAAGAACTGTCAGTACCAAAACCCCAAAAGCTCCTATCTCTTCGCTGATGCCAGAAAGCACGAAGTCGGTGTGGACTTCACTTAGATAACCTAGCTTAAAACTACCCTGCCCTAAGCCCTCGCCAAAAAGTCCACCGTGTTTGATGGCATTTAGTGAGTGGGATATCTGATAGCCTTGAGGTGGGTTTTCAACCCTCAAAACAGTAGCCACGCTTTCAGGGAAAAAACTAAGCACCATATCCTGTATGCCTCCCCACCATTTCTTGATGCGAAGTATCCTGTGTTCAGACGTTACGATAGCGACGATAAAAATAACAATAGAGCCTAAGATGCCAAGAGAAAAGAACCTAAAGCTAGTTCCTGCACAAAATGCCATGACCGCTAAGGTAAGAGCTAGGACGATGACTTGACCAAGGTCGTTTTGCATGATGGCTATGAGATAAACAACAAGTAAAAAAACGCCTATATAAGGGAGTATAAGCTTTAACTCATGCACCAAAGACTTTTCGCTCTCATCGATGCGTCTTGCAAAACTCCAAGCTAAAAAATACACAAAACCTATCTTAAAAAACTCCACAGGAGCTAACGAAAAGCCCGGCAAACGTATCCAACGTCTAGCGCCTCCTGATTGGGTTACCATGGATGAGGGCAGATAGTGCATCACACTCATAGTAAAAAGGCAAGAAAAAAAGATAAAAAAACCTATATAATGCAAAGCTTTGTCGGGATTGAGCAAGGATATACCCCACATAACAAGTATGCCAACCGTGCCAACTATAAACTGACGCATAAAAAAGTGATATACGTTATAGTCATAGTAAAGCACCGTAAACACAGGCAAAGAAAGTGCAAAAACGATGCTTATGGCTATGAGAGTACTTGCTAGATAAAAGATAAACCTATCTGTCACCACGACTTAGCCTTCTTTTTTTCTTAGTGAGCTTATAAGTGAAGCTATGATAAATCCAACTCCCACAGTGCCAGTGAGAATGTCGCTAACTTCCACAAAAAGCTCACTTAGCATGATAAGAGCTAGCATCAAGATAGCATAATGTGCCCCGTGGTCAAGGTAAACAAACCTTGCTAGGGTTTTTTTGTGTACTAGATAAAGGGTAAGACTTCGCACAAAAAATGCCCCTATACCAAGACCTATCATGATGATAAAGATATCATGAGAAAGTGCAAAAGCCCCTATAACCCCATCAAGTGAAAAAGAGGCGTCTAAAACTTCTAGGTAGATAAAACCCAAAAGTCCGTTTTTTACAGCTCCTTTTGCAAAGTATCTATCTAAACTCGTGATGCAAACATGCAAAAAGATAGCTAGAAGTGATGCAAAAAGCACTTTTATGCTATGGGTGGCAAGATAAAGACCAAAGCTTAGAGCAAGGCTTAGAAAAAGGCTTGATAGTTTGTATGAGCTAAAAAACTTTACAAGAGCGTTATGCTCTAAAAAAGCCAACCAGTACTCCTCTTTTTTGCTAAGCAAAAAGTCCAAAAATACCATAAACAAAAATAGCCCACCAAAGGCGTATATCATATCTTTACTTCCCTCAAGGGCCTCTTTGTACTCGTGAGGATGCTTAAGAGCTAGAAAAAGAGTTTCCGTAAAACCAAGGCTAGTAGCAAGAGATACGATGAGTACAGGAAAAACAAAACGCATCCCAAAAACAGCTATGGGGATGCCAAAGACGATGAATCTTTTTTGCCAAATAGGCTCCATCTGATTAAGCACCTTTGCGTTTACGACAGCGTTATCAAAGGATAAGCTTACTTCTAAGATGGCTAAAAGTGTGCAGATGTAAACCCCTGCAAATCCACCCAAAACATAACCCAAAGCCACACCAAAAAAAGCTATGATAAAAGACGAATAAAAATATCTCATGATTTTCCTATATTCTTGATGCTATATTTTACAGATTTTTAGTATAAAGTATGGTTAAAAGGAGCTATATTTTTATATCCTTTTAATCAAATATTTTATAAAATGATTTAAATATTCATAAAACAACAAAGGTAAAAAATGCAAGAAAGATACGTCAACCCTTTTACAGACTATGGCTTTAAAAGACTTTTCGGCGAAGAGATAAACAAAGACTTGCTTTTAGACTTTTTAAACGAACTTTTAAAAGAAGAGCAAGGCGAGATAGTAGAGCTTACCTATCTAAAAAACGAACAACTAGGTAGAGCAGAACTAAACAGAAAAGCCATTTTTGATCTATATTGTACTAACGAAAGAGGGGAAAAGTTTATCGTTGAACTTCAAAAAACAAAACAAAAGTTTTTTAAAGATAGAACGCTTTACTACTCTACTTTTCCCATACAAGAACAAGCTAAAAAAGGTAGCAACTGGGACTTTAAACTAGAAAAGATATATACCATAGCCATACTTGACTTTGAGTTTGAAGAAGATAAAGACTTTCCTGATAAATTTAGATATGATGTTAAGCTAAAAGAGCTTGAAACAGACAAAATCTTTTCAGACAAACTGAACTTTATCTATCTTGAGATGCCAAAGTTTAACAAAAGCATAGATGAGCTTGAGAGCAAGTTTGACAAATGGCTCTATGTGATAAAAAATCTACATAGACTAGAAAAGATACCTGAAAAACTACAAGAAAAGATATTTTTACAGTTGTTTAAAACAGCAGAGATAGCTAAATTTAACAAAAAAGAATACCAAGACTATGAAGATAGCCTAAAATACTACAGAGACCTAAAAAACTCACTTGATACTGCTACAGAACAAGGTAGGGAAGAAGGTAGAGAAATGGGTAAAAAAGAAAAAGCTATCGAGATAGCTTTGCAAATGCTTGACAAAGGTCTTGACATCGGACTTATAAAAGAGATAACAGGCTTAAGCCAAGAAGACATATCTAAACTACAAAATAACTAAATATCAGGAAAATTTTGTATTTGGGGAGGAAATGCCTAAAAAATGGGCATAAAAAAAGCTAGATGGCAAAGCCACCTAGCTTAAAGTTTAGCTTGCTATTTAAATTAGAAGCTGTATTTTGCTTCGAATCTAACTAGGTTGTTCTTAGCATCACCCATCATAGCTGATACAAGTCCGCTAAGAGCGAATTTTTCAGTATAGTCATAAGAAACCGAACCGTAAACTTCTTGGCTATCGCCACTTTTTCCGTCAGTTACCATACCAAAACCACCTTCTACGCCAAGCTTGTCAGCACTGAAAGCTCCTTCAACAAACGCCATCATAGCTTTAGGGTTATTTACCGCTTCACCACTTAGTTGCTCACCAAAGAAGATGAAACCAGATGAATCATCAGCTGCTAAAGCATATGTAGCTTGATCTTCGTTGTTCTTTGTTGCACCAGCTGCGATACTGAAACCTTTTGCCTCGTATCCAACTTTACCACCGAAGAACATACCCATATCTTTATTGCCAGAGGTATCTTCATTAAGCTTCAAGAAGTTTGCTTGAGCCTCTACTGAAATCTCACCAAGAGCAACTTGTACATCTGCATAAACAGCGTAGTCAACAATATCTGTAGCATTTGCAAACCAAACTTGGATATCAGCAGGACCAGCCTTAGTGATAGCCGCAGCACCATAAAGCTCTTTACCCTTTGTAACTGTAGTCTGATCAAATGCAACTGCACCTAAAGTAACACCTTCGATACCAGTGAATAGTGCGAAAGCACCGTCACCTATAGTTCCTCTTTTTCCATCGTCAGTCCAAGGAGTAGCAACTACTTGCTTACCTACCTTAACGCTACCTGATTTCCAAGACTTCTGGAACCACAACTCATTTACATTGTGTCCTGAGTTACCTTTTTCATTTTTAGCTGGAGCTTTTCCACCATCTTCTTTCTTGTTGTAAGTTAGTGTAAGACCAGCTTTAACAGAGTCACCCACGTTAGAAGTGAAACCAAGCACTGTAGTGAAGTGGTTGTAGTGACTTTTATCGCCATCAGCATCTTCTCTGTCGTGTCTAACACGTGTAAAGCCCTTAAGCTGAACACCTTTGATAGCTTCCTCTAGGCTTGCAGCACCTGCAACTGTAGTCATGGCACTTGCAGCAACTATAGCAGCCAAACTTAATTTTGTTAATTTCATGTAAACTCCTTAAGAAATTTTAATTACTCTGAAATTATACAACAAAAAACTCAAAATTTTCTTAAATATTTCTTATATTTTAGTGTTTTTTGGAGTTTTTCTGTGTATTTTTTGAAGATTTTTCTATAAAAATGATAACACGCGAGCATAAAACCCACGCGTTATCTTCTTTTATCCATACATGAGGCGAGGTAGCCACAAGGATAGTTCTGGTATATAAGTGATAAGCAAAAGCCCTGCTAAGATAGTCAAGCTCCATGGCAAGGAGGCAACTATGACATCTTTTAAGCTAAGCCCTGTGATGCCTGATGCGACAAAGAGGTTTAGCCCAACAGGTGGAGTTATCATCCCTAGTTCCATATTTACAACCATTACAACGCCAAAGTGGATAGGGTCTATGCCTAAAGATGTGGCTATGGGGAGTAAAAGCGGCACTGTTATCATAACAACGGAGCTTGGCTCCATAAACTGCCCCATCAAAAACAGCAAAACATTTACAATAACCAAAAACATGATAGGTCCAACGTGAGCATCAAGTATCATCTGAGTTATTTGCTGAGGAATGGTCTCATCTGTAAGAAAGTGAGAAAAGATCATGGCGTTAGCTATGATGAAAAAGATCATAGCACTTGTCATGGCGGACTCTAATATAATAGGATAGATATCTTTAAATTTTAAGTCTTTATACACAAAAAAGGATACAAAAAAGGCATAAGCTGCACTCATAGCTCCTGCTTCTGTGGGAGTAAAAACTCCGCCGTATATCCCACCTATGACTAAAACGATGAGCATCAAAGCCCAAAAGGCGTCTTTAAACTTAAGTAGTATCTCTTTTGCTGATGCCATCTTTGAACGTTTGAAACCTAGCCTTTTTGCACCTATGTAGGTTACTAGCATCAACATACACCCTATCAGCAGTCCTGGAACGATACCAGCCATAAAGAGCTTTCCTATGCTCTCATCTGCTGTAACGCCGTAAACGATAAAAACGATAGATGGTGGTATCAAGATGCCCAAACTTCCTGCTGTGGCTATAGTACCTATGGCGTACTGTTTTGGATAACCTGCACTTTTTATAGCCCCATACATCACAGAGCCGATGGCTACAACAGTTGCAGGGGAGCTTCCTGAAACAGCGGCAAAGATGATACTAGCGAAGATAGCAGCGATGGGCAAACCGCCCGGAAGATGACCCACCACAGACTTAGCAAAGTCGATGATGCGTCCAGCTGATGAGCCACGAGAAAGAAAAGCTCCAGCTAAGATAAACATAGGTATAGCCATAAGTGAGTACTTATTTAGTCCGTCAAAAACATGCATAGTTACGCCAACAGGTTCAAAGTCTGTAAACATAAAAGCCGTTATCATAGTACTAGCACCCAAGCTAACCGCCACAGGAACGCCTATGAGCATAAACAAAAACAAAAGCCCAAATAAACAAGTCATAACCATGGGCTACTCCTTAAGCACAGAGTCATGAACTAACTCTTCTTCGTTTTTAACTAAAACTTCTTGGGGTTTAGTTTGGATGATCTCAAAAACCTTTTCCCCTGCTCGTATGGCAGCTCCAGCAAAGGCTAGAGGCAAGACGAGGTTTGGTATCCACATAGGGATGTTTAGATCCACGCTCATCTCTTCGATGTCTGCTAAGAGTAAAACCACCTGATACCCAAAATAAGCACTTAGGCTAAGATAGATAAAAGATATAACATTAGCGACGATAAAAACAGACTTTGCAAGAACAGGTGGAAAGATGCCAAGTAAAACGGTAACAGATATATGGATGCCTTTTTTGAAACCATAAGCAGCCCCAAATAAAGCTGACCATATAAAAAGATAGTTTGTTAACTCCCCTGCCCAAGTCATGGAGGAGTTTAGGCTAGTTAAAAACACGACCACCTTATCCAAAAAAGCCAAAGAAAGCTTTGTGGCTATGGCGTTAGTAAAGTCGATGGAAAAGCGGATGAGTGAGTTGATAAAAACCAAACTCACTCCCAAAGCCAAACCTATAACTGCTAGGTTTTTGTTTATGGATGCGACAAAAATGTCGAGATATTGCAGCACTTGTTTCATCTAAAGCCTTAAGCTACTTTGTCTCTTGTGCTTTTAAGATAAGCTCTTTTCCTATGGTATTGTAAAACTCAGGATAGATCTTGCTAGTTTTTTCTCTAAATTTAGCCACATCTTCCTTGCTTGGCTCGTATATCTTTAGTCTTTTTTTATCGTTTGCATACGCTTTAACCTTGTCAAGATAAAAGCCGTCTAGCTCTTTAGCTAAAACTCTTTCTTTTTCGGTAGCCTCTTTCATAGCCTGAAGAACTTTTGGCTTTAAGCTATCGGGAAATTTTTTCCAAAATCTCTTACTCATAACAACAAGGTAGCCAAGGTAACCGTGATTTGTAAGGCTTAGGCTTGTTTGAACTTCATAAAACTTCTTTGTGTAAAAGTTTGAAAGGGGGTTTTCCGCTCCGTCAACTACTCCTTGTTGAAGTGCTGAATAAACCTCTGAAAAAGGTAAAACTTGTGGGTTTCCACCAAGAGACTTTATCTGCTCTTCTAAAACACGAGAACTCATAATGCGTATCTTTTGTCCTTGCATATCTTTTGGAACGACGATAGCTTTTTTGTTTGAGCTAAACTGTTTAAAGCCGTTATCCCAAAAATCAAGTGCTATAAAGCCCTTTTTTGTAACCTGATCTTTGAGGGTCTTACCCACTTCGCCGTCCATCACTTTGTGCAAATGCTCACTATCTTCAAATAAAAACGGCAAATCAAAAAGTTGCAAAGCCGGAACAAGACTAGTAAACTTTGAAAAGCTAGGTGCTGCCATGTGGACATTGCCAAGTTTTAGAGCTTTCATCACAGCTTTGTCTGTGTAGAGTTGAGAGTTTGGAAAAACCACTACTTTTACTTTGCCTTTCGTTAGCTCATTAACTCGTTTGGCAAAAAAGTCCGCCGCCTTACCCTTTGGGGAGTCTGGGCTTACCACGTGGGAAAACTTGATGGTATAGTCAGCCTTTGCTAACAAACTTGAAAAACTTAGAGCTAGGCTAAGTGTTAAAACAGGTAAAAACTTTTTCATACGATCTCCTTAGATTTTTAGATGTATGGGTTGATTATATACAAGTTTTATGAGTTTTACAATGAAAATAAAAACAAATCTAATTTATGTTTGGCTTTTTGGATTTGAAAGTTTTAAAAAGTAACACTTTTTTTGTTAAAATGATCAAGAAGAAGAAAAACCGCACCGTGGTTTTGTGTGCGGTTATGAAAGTGAGTATAAAAGTAAGGTTTTACTTTTTTAGCTCTTTGATACGAGCAGACTTACCTTTTCTACCGCGTAGATAAAAAAGCTTTGAGCGTCTAACACGTCCACGACGAAGAACTTTGATCTCTTCGATGCTGTCGCTATAGATAGGGAAGATCCTCTCAACGCCGATGCCGTTTGCACCTATCTTTCTAACGATGAAAGTTTCGCCTGTGCCACTTCCACGTCTAGCTATGCAAACACCCTCAAAGTTTTGGATACGTTGTTTGTCGCCCTCTTTGATCATAACTGCAACTCTTAGGGTATCGCCACCACGAAAATCTGGTACGTTTTTGCTCTGAACTTGAGCTTTTTCGTAAGCTTCGATGTATTTATTTCTCATTTTTTGTCCTTTTGTTTTGCTTCTTATTATGCTTTTTGTACAAATCTGGTCTGAAAAATCTTGTTTTTTGTTCTGCCATCTCTTGTTTTAAGCTGATGATTCTACCATGATTTCCCTTTAAAAATTCTAAAGGCACATGATTTTCTTCAAAAACATTTGGTTTTGAAAACGATGGAGCTTCTAGCAGACCGTCCTCAAAGCTTTCCACATCCAAAGAGTTTTCATTTCCCAAAACACCTTTTATGTTGCGACTAATAGCATCGCACATCGCAAGAGCAGGAAGTTCTCCTCCTGTCAAAATAAAATCACCCATACTCAAAACCTCATCCGCCCACTTCTCCATCACACGCTCATCCATGCCCTCGTAACGTCCACAAACAAAGACGATATGGCTTTTTTTTGCCAATCTCTTAGCGTCGTTTTGAATAAAGGTTTTCGCACTTGGAGTTAAAAAGATAAAATAAGCATCCGAACTTTTTGCCTGAATGTGGCTCAAAGTAGCATCAAGCGGCTGAGTTTGCATCAAAAGTCCAGCCCCACCTCCAACCATATAATCATCAACTTTTAGATGTTTGTTGTTAGCAAAGTCTCGTGGATTGTAAAAATCACAAGAAATCTTTTCTTCACGCAAAGCACGAGCTAGGATGCTATCGCTAAAGTAGCCTTCGATGAGAGCCGGAAATAAACTAACGAAAGTAAATCGCACTTAAGACGCTTTTAGTAGTTCTAAGGCATCAACAGTTTCGATGCTTTTTTGCTCAAGGCTTACGCTTTTGATGTATCTAGGCACATAGGGGATGAGAAATGTTTTTGCCAAGCCTTTTAAGCTTAGTTCTTCATGGGTTTTTACACTTAGGTAGTCTTGGTTTGCTATACGCTCTATCCGCTCCACTGTGCCAAGTTTTTGCTCGTTTTCACAAACATCTAAACCTATGATGTCAAACCAAAAAAACTCATCCTTGCCGAGTTTGCAAACTTGTCTAGTTTTCTCAACTGTGCTTAAAAGCAGGGTATTTGTAAGGGGCTTTGCCTTGGTAGCATCCTCGTAGTCTTTGAAACGAACCAAGAAACGTTTTGCATCAAAGTTACTTATGCTAAGCTCTCCAAACTTTTTCGTTAAAAAGCTCTCGCCTACTCTAAACTGCTCTGGAAAATCACAAAGCAGATGAAGTTTCAAATCCCCCCTAAGACCGACTGTTTTGCCTAGTTTTGCAACTTCTAGTAGATGTTCATTCTTCATTGGCTTTAACGGTTATGCGATAAGATTTCCCGTTTTTTGCCTTGCATCCAGAGATGACGGTTTTGATGGAGTTTATCATCTTGCCGTCTTTTCCGATGAGTTTGCCAGTATCGCCCTTGTCGGCTCTGATGATGATCTCGCTAAAAGTTTCGTCAACATCTATCTTCTCAACATTTACGTTATCTGGGTTGTCAACGATGAGCTTAGCAAAGGTTTCTAAAAATTCATGAACCATGTTTATTTGCTCGTAATTCGCTCAACTCTTTGACTTACCTTAGCTCCAACACCTTTCCAGTAAGCAAGTCGCTCTGCATCAAACTTAACGATCTCTGGGTCTTTTAGAGGATTGTAGTACCCTATAGACTCTATCCAGCCACTATCTCGTCTTTTTCTGCTGTCTGTTACAACGATACGATAAAAAGGCTTCTTTTTGCGACCCATTCTTGTTAGTCTTACAACTGTTGCCATTAAAAATTCTCCTAAAATAATTTAGCCCTTAAAAGGCTTATATGTAGGCAAACTTTACCCACAGATAAGCTTTTTAGCGTCCAAGTCCAGCTAGGTTTGCTCGTCCTGCTCCTCCAAGCATAGACTGCAGGTCTTTCATGCCATTTTTGCCCGAAAACTTCTTGGCCATTTTTGCGGTTGTTTTAAACTGCTTTAAAAAGCGGTTTACTTCCATCTGCGTAAGCCCTGCTCCGTCTGCTATGCGTCTTTTTCTGCTGTTGTTAAGTAAGCTTGGTTGTTCTCTTTCTTTTTTGGTCATCGAGTTTATCATAGCTTTTATGTTTTTTATTTGAGCCGAGTTTTCAAGGTCAAGATCGCCCAAGTTCCCTGCCATAGACGAAAGACCTGGTATCATACCGACTAGGGATTTCATATTGCCTAGTTTTTTCATGCTTTCAAGTTGACTTAAAAAGTCGTTAAAGTTAAATTCGCCCTTTTTGATCTTTTTTGTTATCTTTTTTGCCTCTTTTTCGTCGATGATGGCACTTGTTTTTTCAGCTAAACCTGCCAAATCGCCCTCGCCCATGATGCGTCCGACTATGCGTTCAGGGATAAAACTTTCAAGATCAGCTGCTTTTTCGCCTATACCTATAAAACGCAAAGGAATGCCTACTAAACTTGCTATGCCCAAAGCAACTCCGCCCTTGCTGTCGCCGTCGTATTTGCTCAGTATGACACCTGTGATGGAAAGCTTTTCGTTAAAGCTCGTCGCCGTCCTTACGGCATCTTGACCCGTCATGGAGTCTGCTACGTAAAAGATCTCGTGAGGATTTAGAGCATTTTTGACCCTTTCAAGCTCATCCATCAGCTCTTCATCTATGGCAAGTCGTCCTGCAGTATCGACTAAAAGTGCATCATAAAGCCCGTCTTTTGCCTTTTTAAGGGCATTTTTAGCTATGGCAACTGGATCTTTGCCATCCTCATAGTAAAGATCCAGTTCGTTTTGTTCGCACAGTTGCTTTAACTGCTCAACAGCAGCAAGTCGTTGAAGGTCACAAGCGGCTATAAGAACACGCTTTTTTCTTAGTTTTAGATAGTTTGAAAGCTTGACTGTGGTTGTGGTTTTTCCAGAGCCTTGAAGTCCGCTCATAAGCACGACTGTTGGGGCAGTTGGAGCAAAAACAAAGCCTTGGTTTCCGTTTGCTGTTAGGATATTTGTTAGGTTTTCCTTGATGCTACGTAAAAAGTTTTCTTGTCCAACGCCTTTTGCCTTTGTTTCAAGCTCTACTAAGCGAAGTAGGTTTTTGACAACTTTGTGATGCACGTCTGCTTTAAGAAGAGACTTTTTAAGTGTATCTAGGGCTTTTTTTAAAGCCTTTTCATCATCAGCAAAGCGTATTTTGTTGACCGCTGATTTAAAAGAATCACTCAAAACCTCAAACATACATCCTCCAAAAATTTATATAATAGTTTAGTAAAACCTGCAATTTTACAGAAAATTTGCTTTAAGTATGGTTAAATCCAAACAAGTGCATCAAGTGCTTGATGCTAATTTTTATTTCTTTTACAGGATTTTAAGGATAATTTAGATAAAATTCATTTTTTCAAATTTGGCGCCCGTAGCTCAGCTGGATAGAGCACAGGTTTGCGGTACCTGCGGTCAGGAGTTCGAATCTCTTCGGGCGCGCCATCTTCTTAGCTCATCCCTTACTTTTCAAGTGCTTTTTTTAGGTGCATATCAAACTTATCGTACTCAACCAAAAAACCATCATGTCCGTAAAGACTGTCTATCTCGACATAGTTTGCCTGATTTGCTCTACCTAACTCGTCAAAACTTTTCTTTATCTCTTCCATCTCATGGGGTAAAAACAACAAATCCCCCTTAAAAGCAAACAGATGCAACTTAGCTTTAACATGGCTAAGTGAATGAGTAAGGCTCTCATAGTTTCTTCGTGCATCAAATATATTCATAGCTTTTACGATGTAAAGATAGCTTAGCGGGTCGAAATTTTTAGCAAAATTGTAGCCGTTATATTCAAGATAGCTTTCTACCCCAAAGCGACCAAACAGCTCGTAAAGTCCGTCTGTTTCAAGGTAGTGTCTGCCAAACTTTTTGTCCATAGCATAAGGGCTTAAAAAGCTAAGATGACCAGCCATACGCCCAATAGCTAGGCTAACTAAAGGCTCATCTTTAAGCTCATTTACATCATAGTTTCCATTTTTAAAACGCTTATCCTTGACGATGGCTTCAACGGCTATCTTGTTAAAAGCTATCGCCCAAGCTCTTGTGGCGTAAGTAGAAGAAAGGATGATGACATTGTCGCTTAGGTCTGGGTACTCCACCGAAAAGCAAAGAGCTTGCATCCCACCTAAAGAACCGCCGATGATAGAGTGGAGTTTGTTGATGCCTAAATGCTCCAACAGCCTTTTTTGAGCTGCGACCATATCGCTGATCGTTATGACAGGAAATTTGAGCCGATACTCCTTGCTTGTTTTTGGATCGACACTCAAAGGCGAGGTTGAACCAAAGCAAGAGCCTAAGACATTGATGCAAATGACGAAGTATTTTGTGGTATCGATGATCTTGCCATCGCCCACCATAGCATCCCACCAGCCAGCTTTTCTATCGCCTTCATAAAACCCTGCTGCGTGATGAGAGCCTGTTAAGGCATGGCAAAGAAGTATGGCGTTTGAGCGGTCTTCGTTGAGAGTGCCGTAAGTTTCGTAAGCTTGACTAAATTCACTCAAGATTCGCCCACTTTCAAGATAAAGTGGCTCGTTAAAGTGGGCGATATCTGTGTATATTTGCATCTTAGTTTATGTGGTAGTTCGGTGCTTCTTTTGTGATGTAAACATCATGAACGTGGCTTTCTTTAAGCCCTGCTGAAGTTATCTCGACAAACTCGGCATATTCTTGGAAAGTGTCTATGTCTTTTGCTCCAAGGTATCCCATGGATGAGCGAAGTCCGCCAACAAGCTGGAAGATAAGGCTTTTTAGCGTTCCCACATAAGGCACTCTACCTTCGATGCCTTCAGGCACTAGCTTATCTTGAGCCGTTCCTTCTTGAAAGTATCTGTCGCTACTTCCCTTGCTCATAGCCCCTATACTTCCCATGCCTCGGTAAGTTTTGTACTGGCGACCCTGATAAACTACAAGCTCCCCGGGGCTTTCAGCAGTTCCAGCTAAAAGTGAGCCAACCATCACACAACTTGCTCCTACTGCTAGGGCTTTTGCGATGTCGCCACTGTACTTGATGCCGCCATCAGCGATAACAGGAATGCCGTACTTTTTGCCCATTTGAGCACATTCGTCGATGGCACTTATCTGAGGCACTCCAACTCCTGCAACGATGCGAGTAGTACAAATACTTCCGGGTCCTATGCCAACTTTTACTGCATCAGCTCCAGCTTGTGCCAAAGCCTCAACCGCCTCGGCGGTGGCTACATTTCCAGCGATGATGTCTATGTTAAACTTTTCTTTTATGCTTTTTACTGTGTCGATGATGCCTTTTGAATGCCCATGAGCAGAGTCCAACACCAACACATCAACTCCAGCATCAACTAAAGCCTCGACCCTATCATACTGTCCTACGCCGATGGCTGCTCCAACACGGAGCCGTCCGAACTCGTCTTTGTTTGCCTCGGGGTATTCTTTTTTCTTTTTAAGATCTTTGATGGTTATAAGCCCTTCGAGCTTGCCGTTTTTGTCAACTATAGGGAGTTTTTCTACTTTATTTGTGTGAAATATCCTTTCAGCCTCGTCAAGGTCGCATCCTGTTGGAGCTGTGATAAGAGGTGCTTTTGTCATCGCCTCTTTGACAGGGCGTGTGAACTGGGTTTCAAACCTTAGGTCTCTGTTGGTTAAGATGCCTATGAGAGTGTTGTCCTCATCCACCACAGGAACACCTGAAATGCGGTACTCACTCATGATGCTTAAAGCCTCATTTATACTTGCATCAGGGGAAATCGAGATAGGATCAAGTATGATGCCACTTTCGCTTTTCTTTACTCGCTTAACCTCTCTAACTTGAGATGGTATGTCCATATTTTTATGTATGATGCCGATGCCTCCAAGCCTAGCCATCATGATAGCCGCTCGATGCTCGGTAACGGTGTCCATAGCCGCTGAAATGATGGGCATCTTAAGAGGGATGTTTTTAGTAAGGCGAGTGTGAAGGCTGACTTCTTTTGGTAAAATTTGCGAATAATGAGGAACTAAAAGTACGTCCTCAAAAGTGAGTGCTTTTTTGCGTATTTTCATGGGAGTTTCCTTTTTTTGCATAAAAGTATAGCGTAAGTTGGATTAAAATTTGATATAATGAAAAAACCTTACATTGCTTACCCTATCCACAAACAAGACAAGTCAAAATCTCAGCAACTTTAAGCAAACCGTTTTTTTTTTTTTTTGTATAATAATCGAAATAAATAAAAAAGGGGTTTAAATGAAAAACATACTTACAAGTATAACTGGCAAGATAGCTCTATCTGTGGGAGTGCTATTGCTAGTCTTATTTAGCGTATTTTCTTTGGTTATCTACTATGAGGCTAAAGATATCGTTGTAAAGCTCATCAACGAAAAGCAACTTTTGGTCGTTAAGCAAGGGGTTCCTATACTAGATAACTTTTTAAATATACCCAAAAATGCAAGTGCCAAAATGGCAGACTTACTAGGTCAAGGAAACCTAAGCGACGAAGAGATCTCTCAAGTTGTTAAACAAACCCAACTAGGGCTTGATTTTAAAGCAGTTTTTGTGGGACTTGAAAACAATGGAAATTTCATCAAATTTCAAAACGGTAAACTATCCTTTAGAGGCCCTACTATAAATGGCTATGATGCAAGAGGTAGGAGCTGGTATAAGTTTTCCAAAGCACACAAAGAAACTAGTTTTGACAAACTAAGGCTTAGTTCAGCCAAAAAGATCGTCCTAGCTGTGTACTCACAGATACATAAAAATGGAAAGCTCAAAGGCGTTCTTGGGGCAAACTTGCGTTTTGAAAAGCTCCAAAAAGCCATCTCAAACATAAAAGCCACAAAGGACGGAAACACTTTTATCTTTGAAAACAGTAAAAAACTCATCGTCCACACTGACAATAAACTGCTTCTAAAAACAGATCCACAAACAAATGTGATCTTTAATAAGTTTATCCAAAACGAAAAAAAACACATACAAAAACCCCTTCACTATACTTTTAGAGGGGAAAAACGAGTGGGTACTTGCATACGCTACAATCCCACTAGCTGGGTAGTTTGTTCTGATAGTAGCTTAAACGCTTACACCAAGGAAGTAGATAGCCTACTAATAAAAGAGCTTGTTATACTTAGTATCTCTCTTGTCTTGACTATAACACTTATGCTTATCTTGCTTATCAAGTTTTTACGTCCTATCAAAAACATAAAAGAAGGGCTAAGCTCCTTTTTTGCTTTTTTGAACAACAAGATAAAAGCTGACGAGATAAAGCCTATAAACATCAACTCAAATGATGAGTTTGGAAGTATGGCAAAAGAGATAAACCAAGGCATACAAAGCTCCAAATCAGGCATCAGCCAAGACAGAAAACTTTTAGATGACATCAGCAAGGCTCTTAAAAAAGCTAACGAAGGCTATCTTGATGTTTCCATAAGCACAAAGGCAAACAACCCACAGCTAGAAGAGCTTAAGGAAGTCTTAGTCTCATTTTTAAACGATATGAAAATATCCATCAGAGGCATCACAGACATGTTAAAACAGTACTCTCAAGGGGATTTTACCGCCTCCATAACCACAGATGGAGCAAAAGCTGACAAAAAAGATCTTGGCAACGGAGTAAATCATCTAGGCGAAAAAATCTCATCTATGCTCAAAAACAACCTATCCCTTGCACAAAACCTAGAAAGCCTTTCTCACGAGCTATCTTTGTCGGTTGCAAACATTAGCGATGGGGCAAGTGAGCAAACAAAAGTGCTAAATCAAAGCTCTAATGATATGGAAGAGCTAAATGTATCTATGAGCAACATAGACGACAAAACCAACGAAGTCATATCCCAAAGTGAGGATATAAAAAATGTCATCACCATCATCAAAGACATTTCAGACCAAACAAACCTTCTAGCTCTAAATGCCGCTATCGAGGCAGCTCGTGCTGGCGAACATGGACGAGGTTTTGCAGTTGTTGCTGATGAAGTACGAAAACTAGCTGAAAGGACAGGCAAAAGCTTAGCAGAGATAGAAACTAGCATCAATATGCTAACTCAGAGCATCAACGATATGAGTAGCCAGATACAAGCTCAAAGTGTTAAGACAAGCCAGATCAAACAAGCCATAGAAAATACCGAAAAACTAACAGAGGAAAATGCACAAATAGCCAACAAAACCAACAAGGAAACAAGTCAGCTAGACCAGATGGCAAAAGAGATCGTTAACGAGGTTAAGAAAAATAAATTTAACTAAGGCTATAATATAAAGCTATCAAAGGCTATGAGCATCAAGGGTATATAAACGATGGAAATGAGAGTGCTTATAAGGACAGTTACGGAGGCTTTTTTGGGTTGAGCGTTAAGTAAAACCGCTAAAGTTACGGTATTTCCTGCTAGTGGAACGATGGAGTATAAAAACAAAACCTTATAGGCACTCTCACCAAATAAGCCAAAAAAGTACATATCGCACAAGATAAGAACTATGCTCGATAAAGGCCAAAGGATAAACTTGTAAAAATACGCCACCCTCATAAACTTCACATCCACATCTTGGCCTAGTTTAAAGCCGTTTAGTCCCATACCGATGATCATCATCCCACAAATGCCATATAGCCATTTTGTGGCTGTGTACACAGGCTCTAGTATTTGTGGCAAAGAAAAACCTAGAGCATTTAAACCTAAGCCAAAAATCAAAGCGTAAAAAATGGGCAACTTTAGCACCTTTTTAAAAGCCATCCTTGCACTAAAACTTCCCTTTGCCACCACATAATAACCCGTCGTGCTTTCGTAAAGTATGGTAGCTGTGGCACTAAATATATACAAACTAACCACATCGCTTGTAAAAAGCATCATAGCTATGGGTATGCCAAAATAGCCAGTATTGCCCATGCCACTTGTAAAAGCTAGAATGTTGATGCTGTTATCTTGGTAGTATTTTTTGTAGTGATAAAGCACAAAAAAGGCTATGGATGAGCCGAAGATAAAGTTCCAAAGAGGGAACATGGAAAACTTCAAACTAAGTTCAACGTTTAAAGTGGCACAAAAAAAGACAAATGGAGCTATGAAGTAAAAAAGAAAAGATACAAAAAAACGCCTCTTATCGGCAAGAAACCTACCAAAAACATAACCTAAAACGATGTTAGTATATAAGGGCAGTATCTTGCCAATTAGGGCGAAAAAAAGGCTCATTTGAGTAGATTTTCTAAGCTCAAAGCCCCATCAAAAAGAGTCTGCTCATCATAAGCTGATGCGATAAACTGTGCTCCTACTGGCAAACCTTGTGCATTTTTGCCTAGGGGCAAAGAAAGTGCAGGAAGTCCAGCTAGATTTACGCTGATGGTGTAGATGTCGCTTAGATACATCTGCAAGGGGTCTTTGAAAGAGCCAAACTTATACGCCACGCTTGGGGCAACAGGCATAAAGATAAGATCAGCCTCTTTAAAAATCGCCTCATAGTTTTTCTTTATAAGATGTCTTGCCTTTTGAGCCTTGATGTAGTACGCATCATAGTAGCCACTACTTAGCACGAAAGTTCCAAGAAGTATGCGTCTTTTGACCTCTTCGCCAAAGCCTTCACTGCGGGTTTTTACGTACATTTGTTTTAGATTTTCACTTTCAGCTCTGTTGCCGTAACGAACTCCATCATATCGGCTTAGATTTGCACTAGCCTCTGCTGTGGCTATGATGTAGTAAGCTGCAACGTCGTACTTTGAGTTTTGCAAGTCTTTATATACTATCTTATGCCCTGCGTTTTCTAGCTTTTCTATAGCTTTTTGCATGTGAGATCTCACGTCCTCATCCGCCTCATCCATGTAGTTTTTGATAACGGCTATGCTTAGTTTTCTGTTCGCATCAAGCTTGTCGCTTACTTTTTCATGGGGAGCTTGAAAACTTGTGCTGTCTTTGCTGTCGCCCCCTGCGATGATGTCATATAAAAGTGCGGCATCTTCAACGTTTTGCGCTATAGGTCCTATCTGGTCAAGAGAGCTTGAATACGCCCCTAAGCCATAACGGCTAACCTTGCCATAAGTTGGTTTCATGCCCACACATCCACAAAAACAAGCAGGTTGGCGTATACTTCCGCCCGTATCACTTCCCAAAGCTGCTACGGCTATGCCTCCAGCCACTGCTGCTGCAGAGCCACCACTGCTTCCTCCCGGGACAAAGTCTGGATTTGCAGGGTTTTTAGTAAGCCCATAAAAAGAGCTTTCTGTGGTACTTCCCATGGCAAACTCGTCCATATTTGTTCGCCCATACGGACTTAGTCCATTCTCTAACATCTTTTCGATAACAGTAGCGTTGTAAGGGGCTTTGTAGCCTTGTAGGATATTTGATGCACTTGTTATATTCCAGCCTTTTACTTGGATGTTGTCTTTTATGGCGATAGGAACACCCTCGCCTAGCACACTTATCTCATCGCCTTTAAGTTGCTCTACATAAGCACCAAGATCTTTTTTTTGCCCTATCTTTTCTTTCAAATCCTCTCGGAGTTTTTTTAGTCCATCTTTGTCTAGCTTTAGTGCCTCTTTTAAACTTATCACTGTTTCTCCTTGAGTTTTTTTGTTCTTATGTTTACTATCCACACGCCAAGACCAACGCAAAGGAGTATAACACCTATGGTGGCAAAAACAAAACTTAAACTTGCTGGTTCGTTAAACATCTTAGGCTAAAACCTCTTCACATCTTGGGCAAAGGCTTTCTTCTTCTTTGGCTAAAAACTTCCAGCACCTAGGGCATTTGCACTTACTAGACTTAATGATTTTAAAGCTATCCCCATCTAGCTCAAACTCGCCCAAACTTTCCTCTTGGACTAAGCTTTGAACCCGACTAACGCTAAACCAATCACTAGCACTTACACCATCAATGCCTAAAACCTTTTGGCTATTTGTACACAAAGCAAGCTCCAAGGTCGAACTTATCTTTTTATCTTTTTTAAGCGGATCAATGATCTCAAAAAATTTCTCTCTAACAAGCTTCATATAGTCCCAGTCATACTCTAAGCTCACACTCGGCACACTCTCATACTTTAGATCAAACACATCCTTAGCATCATCTAAAACACATTTTGGAGCGTATTCACAGATCTCATCGATAGTATAAGTTAGCACAGGTGCTATAAGAGCCATGAGGGCTTTTGTGATGTAAGCATAAGCACTTTGTGCAGATTTTCTACTCTCGTTTTCCCTTGCCTCACAGTAAAGTCTGTCTTTGCTTATGTCAAGATATATACCACTAAGCTCAACAGCTATAAAGTGCGATAAAAGAGCGTAAGCTTTTGCAAAGTCGTTTTTTCTAAACAAAGCCTCCACTTCGTCAAAAACCTTCTTAGCCTCGCTTAGTATCCACCTATCTAACTCTTTTAAACTCTTAGCATCAACTAACTCATCCAAACCATCACATCCAGCAAGTAAAAATCTAAAAGTATTTCGTATCTTTCTGTACTGCTCACTTGCTTGTTTTAGGATAGTATCGCTGATCTTAAGCTCGGTTGTGTAGTCGCTCACACCAACCCAAAGCCTCATGATCTCAACGCCATACTTTTTAGCCACATCTTTTGGAGCAACCACGTTTCCTTTGGATTTGCTCATCTTTTCGCCCTTTTCATCGACCGTAAAGCCATGGGTTAGGACGAACTTATATGGTGCTTTATTTTCAACACAAGTACTTACTAAAAGTGAGCTTTGAAACCAGCCTCGATGTTGGTCGCTTCCCTCAAGATACATAGAGCTTGGATATTCTCCTGCATCATATTCGCCACTTTTAAGCACGGCATTCCAAGTGCTTCCACTATCGAACCAAACATCTAAGATATCCATCACTTTTTCTAGTTTTTGTGGGTCGTACTTTGAGTTTGCAGGTAAAAGCTCAGCTATGCTTTTATCCCACCAAACATCAGCACCACCTTCTTCAAAAAGCTTGATAGTATGCTCTAGTACGTCTGCATCAAGTATGACCTTGTCTGTGGTTTTGTCTCTAAAAAAGGCTATAGGCACACCCCAGTCTCTTTGGCGTGAGATACACCAGTCAGGGCGATTTGCTATCATAGAACTTAGCCTTTTTACCCCAGTTTGTGGGTAAAAACTTATCTTTTCTATCTCTTCGCTAGATCTTTGTCTAAGAGTTTTACCATCAAGCTTTGCCTCATCCATAGCGATAAACCACTGCTTTGTGGCTCTATAGATCACAGGCTTGTGAGTTCTCCAACAAAAAGGATAGGAGTGGATGAACTTACTTTGATGCAAAAGATTATCGTCTAAAAGCTCAAATATCCCATCCGCCACACTTAAAACATGTTGTCCTACAAAGCTTTCGGGTAAAAGCTTTTCACGCACTAAAGTTTGGTCGTACTTACCCTCATCATCTACAGGCATCACAACATCGATGCCGTACTTTAAACAAACATAGTAGTCATCCTCGCCGTGACCTGGGGCAGTGTGAACAAGACCGCTTCCCCCATCCATCATAACATGATCGCCTAGGATAAACATCGACTTTCTACCGTTTAGTGGGTTGATAGCGTGAGTTTTTTCTATAAGTTCGGCTTTGAAAGTTTTTGCTATCTTGCCAGTTGTCATACCAAGTTCGACCGCATTTTCTAGCAGTGGCTTTGCAAAGATAAGTCCCTCACTTGTTAAAACATAGTCCTCTTCTTTGTTGAAAGCTATGGCTTGGTTTGCAGGAAGTGTCCAAGGGGTAGTCGTCCAGATGACCGCTTTTGCATCAGTGGTGATGCCTAGCTTTTCTTTCGCATCAAGATCAAGTCCAAAGGCTACAAAGATAGAGTAGTCTTCTTTGTCTTGGTACTCCACTTCAGCCTCTGCTAAAGCTGACTTTGCCGCCCATGACCAAAAAACAGGCTTACTTCTCTCGACCAAAAGCCCTTTTTTAGCCACTTCACACAAGGAGCGGTAAATGTCTGCCTCAAATTTATACTTAAGGGTTAAGTAGGGATTTTCCCAGTCGCCCACAACGCCTAAAGACTTAAACTCTTCACGTTGAATATCTATAAACTTTAAAGCGTGTTCTCGACAAAGTTCTCTTATCTTAGATTTTGGCAAGGCATCTTTTTTCTCTTTACCTAAAGCCTTTTCTACTTGCTGTTCTATGGGTAAGCCGTGGCAGTCCCAGCCTGGAACATAACGTATCTGCTCCCCAAAAAAGTAGTGGGTTTTAACGATGATGTCTTTTAGTATTTTATTTAATGCATGTCCTATGTGAATGTGTCCGTTTGCATAAGGAGGTCCATCGTGAAGAGTGAAACTTTTATCGCTTTTTCTTTGCTTCATCTTCTCATAAACATTTCGCTCTTCAAACCAAGACTTATAGCGTTTTGGCTCGTTTTGAGGTAGATTTCCTCGCATCGGAAACTGCGTCTTAGGCAGTAGTAAAGTATCTTTATAGTCTTTCAAATCATTCTCCATCAAATAAAATGGACACATTTTACTAAAATATTGCTAAAAAAGTGCTTTTAAATGCGAAGAAAATGTCCCCCTAATATTTTATTACCAAGCTACTGAAACGCTCAACAAATGTCTGTCATCTTCTCTGTCACCTTTTTCAGGTCCAGTTTCTTCTGTGTAGAATGTATATCCTAGGTTAAGTGCCATAAGTCTAAAACTTAGTCCAAAAGTTGGATAGCCCTGATAAAGTCCAGTTTGAACATTGAAACTTCCCCACTTTCCTTCTACCACGCCAACATCCACACCTAGTTTGGTTCGTTTTATAAAATCTGCATCATCATGAGACTGAAACATATCCACATAATCAGCCGCTAAGTTAACTCTTTTTAGAAACACCCTTTCATCAAAGTTCCAAGCATAAGACGCACCCAAGTTAGCAGTAGCAGGTATCTCTATAGCATCTTCATCACCTATGGAACCTATGTTCATCAGTGAAAAACCTAGAACCAAATCTTCATATACCTTTGTTTGTACACCAAAATCAAAAGCTACAGAAGTACCATCTTTGGCTATATCATCTAAAAGATAAGTCGCTAAGT
>PDWI01003700.1_pt1 | contig 22489 bp, 20 predicted proteins | sample 1430891 | NCBI WGS metagenome assembly PDWI01 (sample SAMN01162508, study PRJNA174530) | Oral metagenome, whole genome shotgun sequencing project. | biome: Marine environment; feature: Marine mammal; material: Swab sample of the gingival sulcus; isolation source: swab sample of gingival sulcus... | reverse complement strand
TTTGGCTTACAGAGATTTATCAAAAAAATGGACTATGCCCATTAGAAATTGGGCTATTGTTTTATCCCATTTTTCTATTTATTTTAACGACAGATTTGAAGATATTTTTTAACCCTATTTTTTCATTTACACAAAATATTTTATAGTCTCCATTTGTAGTAATAATTGTTTCGGCAGTTTCTGTACTTACAATGTATTATTTAATGAATACAAAGTTAAGAGTTGGAAAAAAATCAAATCAGATGCTATTATTGCAGATGCAAATTGTACAAAAACTTGTTTTTATTTATCATTCTTTCTTTTAGTATCAAGCGGATTTTACGAATTATCACAAATATCATACATAGATATTTTGGGCTCTCTTGGAATTTTATATTTTGCTTATAAAGAAGGTAAAGAATCTTTTAAAAAGCAAAATCCGAAAGTCTTTCTTATAACTGCTATTAATAGATAAAATTTTAATATTTATATTTTATTTGATATAATATAAAATAGATGTTGTAACATATAAAGTTATAACGTATATTGCTTTAGAATAAAACAGAATATAAAATAAAAGAAAGGAAGCAAAATGAAAAATCTAAAAATGGTAGTACTTTTTTCAATAATAACAATATCTATAACTTTTGCACAAACTAGTTGGAAGTTTGATAAGTCACATTCAAAAGTTGGGTTTAGCGTAACTCATATGGTAATTTCTGAGACAGAAGGAAATTTTAAAGAGTTTGAAGGAAAAATATTAACAGATGAAGACAATTTTGAAAATGCAAAAGTTAATTTTTCAGCAAATATAAATAGTATTGATACTGATAACGAAGATAGAGATAAACATTTAAAAGCAGACGATTTTTTTAATGCTGAAAAATTTCCAAAATTAACATTTGTAAGTAAATCATTAAAGAAAATAGAAGGCAAAGAATATAAACTAATTGGTGATTTGACAATAAAAGGAATTACCAAACAAGTTGAGCTTGATGTAACATTTAATGGAACAATAAAAGATCCGTGGGGAAACACTAGAGCCGGATTTAATCTTGAAGGTGAAATAAACAGATTTGATTATGGGTTGAAGTGGAATAAAGTATTAGAAACCGGTGGATTGATGGTTGGTAAAGATGTAACAATTATTGGAAAAATAGAACTTATAAAAGAAAAATAAATCCATGAAATTGGAAGACGAAATAAAACAAAAAGAATTTAAGAATGAATACCATAAACTAACTGTAAATATTTTGTTTACTAGCGGATGGCTAAATTCCATACAAAAAAATTATTTTGATCCCTTTGGTATTACTAATGCACAATATAATATTCTAAGAATTTTAAGAGGTCAACATCCCAATCCTACATCTGTTAATTTACTAAAAGATAGAATGCTGGATAAAATGTCGGATGCCTCTAGATTAATTGAGAGACTAAGAGTAAAAGGTTTTGTTGAAAGAAAAATTTGCAAAAATGATAGAAGAAAATCTGAAGTTAAGATTACAAAAGAAGGTCTTTCATTATTAAAAAAATTAGATGTAATAGAAAAGGTGTTAGAAAATCAATTATCTAATATTTCACCCAAAGAAGCAAAATCAATAAATGATTTATTAGACAAGATGAGAAATTAAAAATGTCAAAAGTAGTTTTAATTACCGGTGCAAATAGGGGTATAGGATTTGAAGTTGCTAAAGAATTACTTTGTAGAAATTATAAAGTAATTCTTTCTGCAAGAAATAATGCTGCGGGAATACTAGCTGTGGATAGTTTAAAAACTATAAGAATTGCATTTTGTTCCTTCAAATGGATTTTGGAAGTAAAGAAAGTGTTATTGAAGCAGCGGCTGAATTGAATGAAGAAAATATTAGCGTTAATTCTGTTGGACCTGGTTGGGTGAGAACCAAAATGGATGGAGATAACGTTGAACGATCAATTGCTGAAGGAGCCAAAGGAATAGTTTGGTTAGCAAATGAAGCATCGCAAACATTATCAAATAGATTTTTTAAAGATAAAAAAGAAATTAATTGGTAAGTTTTACAACAATTAATTTAATCCTACCGAATAAGACACAACACTTAAATTAATTTAATAACAGATAAATAGAAATTATTTTTTTTGATGTAACTGTAATAATTTGAGTAATAATTACGACTATAATCATTAAATATGATTTAGTAAAATTTTAAAACAATTTTGACTCAAATCATAATTGATGGCTGTAGTTAATTTTTTTTCTTGACAAAATAATGATTTATATTTATTTTTGAATCAATATTCAAAATAAATTTGAGAAATGAGAGTTAAAGAAGGAAATAAAGAAAAAGATATTTTAGAAGCAGCCATTAAAATATTTGCAGAAAGTGGGTATCATAAATCTAAAATTTCTAAAATTGCTGATACCGCCGGTGTTGCAATTGGCAGTGTTTATGTTTACTTCAAAAACAAAGAAGATATTTTATTAACAATATTTTCTAAACTTTGGAAAGAATTATATAACAATCTACAAGAAATAGTAAAAAATGATTCACTTTCTAATACAGAAAAATTTGATAGCTTAATTGATTTGGTATTTGATTCTTTTTCTGAAGATCCGGAGTTGGCACTTGTTTTTGTAAATGAGCAAAACCATATACAAAAATTAAACGAAAAAGAGTTTACTAAATATTATAAAATGTTTTTAGATATTGGTGAAGATATAATTAGAGATGGAATTTCTAAAGGCGAGTTTTCTGAATATCTTGATATTAAAATATTAAGACAATTTTTTTGGGGTGCTATACGACATTTAATTCGTTGTTGGGCAAATGATGCGAAGGAATATCCTTTAAATAGAACAAGAAGAAGTGTAAAGGTTTTTGTTAAACGAGGTATAGAAAAATAAAATTTTTTAAATATTAAATGAATAATGATTCAAAATACATATATAAGGTTTTTATGAAAAAGTTCATTCAAAAAACTCTGATTCTTTTTTTGTTTTTTCAATTTATAAGCTTTGCACAAAGTATTACGCTTAATGATGCCATTAATATGGCTCTTGAAAAAAATGAAAAAATATTAGAGTATAAATCAAAACTAAAAGAAAAAGAATATGAAAATATAGCCTCTTGGGGAAATTTTCTTCCTTCGGTAAATCTTCAAGGTTCGTATCTTCATATGAATAAAAAGTTGAAATTGGATCTTTCTCCAATTAGAGATGCGATGATTCAACTTCATGCAGGAAGTAAAACGGAGCTTTTAAATATCTATAATATTCTTGGTGGAAACCCTCCTTATAATGATTTAGAAAAATATCAAGTTTTTAATCAAACGGTAGAAGCTCTCGATAATGCAATTCCTTCTTTTGTTTCAACATTAAAAAGACAAGATTATAATACCGCAACATTTGTTGGAATTCAGCCATTATTTTTAGGCGGAAAACTTTTGGCAGCTAAAAAATATGCTTCTGCCGAAGAAGATGCGGCTAAATTTGAATTAGATCAAATTACTAATCAAGTTATAAATAATGTAGCAAAATCTTATTTACAAAATTTATTATTAAAAAATGTTGTAAAAACCAGAAAAGCTGTATTAGAAGGAATAAATAATCATAAACGAAATGCTCAAAAATTATTTGAACAAGGAATTATTGCTAAATATCATTTGTTAAGAGCTGAAGTTGCTCTTGCTGATGCAGAGAAAAACTTGATAAATGATAAGAATAATTTAGAACTAAGTAAATTATCATTTTGTAGTCTAGTTGATTTACCTAATTCCGAAAATATAGTTTTTTCAGATACATTAAAATATAAAGAGATTTCAGATTCTTTAATTGTATACTTAAATAAAGCAAATTCAGATCAGCCAATATTTAAAATTCTAGATCAAAAGAAAATTGCAGCAGAACAGAATTATAATGTGGCAAGATCAAAGTTTTTACCACAAGTAGCAGCTTTCGGAAAATATGAATTATATCCTGAATATCTTTCTGCCCTTGAGCCAAGATGGGCAGTAGGTGTTCAAGCTAAACTAAATATTTTTAATGGATTTAAGGATTTCCTAAATCTTCAAAGTGCTCAAGTAATGGAAAACGAAGTTGATATAGTTAAAAGAGGAATAGAAAAAAAGATCAATTTGTGGATAAACAAAGAATATAAAGACATAGAAAATAATTCGGTACAGTACAAAAAATTAAAAGCATCATTAATTCTAGCCAAAGAAAATCTTAGACAAAATTCTAAAAGATTCGATAGCGGAATGGGAACTTCGCTTGAAGTTATTGATGCATTGTTAGCATTAGAAAAAGTTGAACTTGATATGCAAATAGCTTTATTTAACTATTATAGTGCAATATCAAATCTTGAAAATGCAGTTGGAAATAGTAGTAATATTCTAAAAGTGTGGAATAAATAGGAGCAACAATGAAATTAAGAAAAAGTCATTTTCTTTTTTTAATACCAATAGTTATTGTTTTAATAGCAGTAATATTTTGGGTAACAGGAATAAATGAAGAAGAAAATTATATTGTCGGTATTGTAGAAATTGATGAAGTAGATGTTGCATCAAAACTACCGGGAAGAATAGAAGAGCTTTTGGTTAAAGAAGGCGATAAAGTAAAAAAAGGTGATGTACTTGCAAGACTTGAATCAAAAGAGGTAGATGCTAAAGTTGGACAAGCAAGAGGTGCAATGGAATCTGCAAAAAGCAAATTAAAAATGGTAATGAAGGGAGCTAGAGAAGAAGAAAAAATTGCAGTAGAAAAACTGAAAATGCAAGCACAACATCAATTTGAATATGTAAGCAAAACAAGAGAACGTTTTGTTAATCTGTTAAAAGATTCTGTAATTGCCCAACAAGAATTTGATGAAATTGATTTTAAGTATAAAGCTGCAAAAGAGCAACTTGGTGCTGCCGAAGCTAAATTGGCAATGGTAATGAAGGGAGCTAGAGAAGAAGAAAAGTTGGCAGTTAAAGGTTTAGTACAACAAGCAGAAAGTGCTTACAACGAAGCAATGGCATATTATAAAGAGTTAGAAGTTATTTCACCAATCGATGGAGAAATTTCTAATAAAATAGCAGATGCCGGTGAAATAATAGCAAGTGGTTATCCTTTGTTTACGGTTATAAATCCTGAAGAATATTATGTGGTTTTACAAATTAGAGAAGATGAGTTAAAAGGAATAAAAATTGGTGATTATTTTGAAGGAAATATTTCTGCGTTAGAAAATGAAGAATACAAATTTAAAGTAACATATATTTCTTCGATGGGTTCTTTTGCAACGTGGAAGCCAACAAATAGAAAAGGTGAAATTGATCTTAAAACTTTTGAAGTTCATCTAAGACCGGAAACGCCAATAGAAAACTTGAGACCTGGAATGACTGTAAAAATTAATTTTTAAGAGGATTGAAAATTATAATTAGCATATTGATTAAATAGATATGACAAGAACAAATATTTAGTAATGAAGAATAGTCCAATATATAAAATAGTAGTTAGAGAATTTAGCAGAATAAGAAAAAAGAAAACTTTATTTCTTTTCGAAATAATTTTACCCATTATATTCTTTTTTCTATTAGTGGAAATTTATGAAAGTGAGTTGGTGAAAAATTTACCAATAGCAATTTTTGATCAAGATAATTCTGCTTTATCAAGAAAAGTTACACGCTATATTGATTCTTCGCCAACTTTAACTATCGAACAAAACTGTAGATCGATAGAAGAAATAAAAAAACTATTTCAAAAAGGAGAAATTCAAGGCGCATTTGTTTTTCCTAAAAATTTTGAAAAAAATATAAAATCTGGAAAAAATTCAACAATAGTTGCCTATAAAAACTCCACAAATATTTTGATTGGTACTTATCTTTTACGCGAGGCATCAACAATTGGAGCATTGGTTTCGGGTGGTGCATTATTAAAAAAATTACAAGCTTCAGGATTACCAAAAGAAAAGGCAATGTCAATTGTAAATCCAATTAAAATTGAAACTAACTCTTTATATAATCCTAATTATAGTTATCAAAGATATTTAATGCCCGGGGTATTATTGTTTACATTTCAGATGATAATAATACTAATAGCGGTAATTGTAATCAGTTCAGAATATGTGCATGATACATTTTCGGAATTAGTTGAACTTGCTAAAAATAAATCGTATATCATTGTTTTAGGTAAAATTATACCACACCTTATACTTCACTTTGCTTCAGTTATTTTAATTTTTGCAATAATTTTTCCACTTTATGGTTTGTCAAATAACGGATCGTTTTTTCTCTTAACTTTATTAATGAGTGTATTTGTAATAAGTTCGTTCATTATTGGATTAGCAATTTCAACATGGATCAAAGATCAACTTTTTGCAACTAATGTTGCAATTATTCTCAACACTCCAGCATTTATTTTAAGTGGTTTAACATTTCCAATTTGGGGAATGCCTGAGTTTTATCAAAAACTTTCTTTGGTCGTGCCATTTACACACTTCTTTAATGGATTCTTAAAAATCTATCAAATGGGTGGAGCAATAAATGATATAAAAATAGAATTAGTCTATCTTATGCTTTTTACAATTATTCCTTTGTTGGGAACGTTTATTGGCTTACGCTTAAAAATAAAAAAAGCTAATTCAGACTCTGATTCTTTGGTGAAGGTGTAAATATGAAAATATTCCAACTTTTAAGAAAGGTTTTTATTCGTGAATTAAGATTAGTTTCGAGAGATATAAACATTTTAGCAATAGCAATACTTGCACCGTTGTTCTATTCCTTTTTTTATGGTGCAATGTATATTCAAAAGGTTGAAAGCAATGTTGAAATAACAATAATAAATCATGATAAATCAGAAACTGCTAATAAATTGATAAGATTTTTTGATTCTAATCAAATGTTGAATGTTAATAAAGTTAGTTCTAATATAGATGATATTGAAAGAGATATTATTTCCGAAGAGGCTAAAGCTGTTGTTTATATTCCAAGAAATTTTGAAAAGGATTTAAAAAAAGGAAAACAATCAAATATAAAAATCTATTTAAATAGCACAAAATTTTTAGTTTCAAATGATCTTAATAAAGCAATAAATCAAGTAATAGCAGAAGTTTCGGGTGGAATTAAAGTAAAATACTTTGAAACAAAAGGCTATAATTTTGCTCAATCTGTAGAAATTATACAACCAGTTAAAGTTGATATTCGTCCCTTATTTAGTTTTACGGAATCATATGGTGATTTTTTATTACCTGCGGTTTTAATTTTAATTTTGCAGCAAACATTAATAATGGCATTGGCACAAAGTTTTGCTAAAGAAAGAGAAGAAACAACGCTCCAATCTCTTTACAATATTTCCGAAAAAAAATTATCTGTTTTAATAAACGGAAAATCGTTTTTATACTTTATGCTTTTTGGTGCTTATATAACTTTCTTTTACTTAGTTAATTTTTACATTTATAAACTGCAAAATATTGGTGGATTTTTTCTAACATTAACTTCTACAATACTTTTTCTTATAGCTGTAATTTACTTTGCTGTTTTTGTATCAACATTTTTTAAGAGAAAAATTGTAACCGTTCAGTTTATAACATTAACTACGTATCCAATATTTTTGTTATCCGGATATAGTTGGCCATTTAGTTCTTTACCTAATTTACTAAAAGTAATTGCAATGTTATTTCCAACAACTCCATTCTATGCAGCCTTTACAAGAATTTCACTTATGGGTGCAACTTTTAATGATGTAATTCCGGAGCTGTTTCACTTATTGGTGTTAATAGTTGTTTATTATGTTGTAGCGTATTGGGGTTATCTAAAATTAATTAGAGATAAAAAAGCAGGAATTTTATCAATATTTACAAATAAATAGACTTACTTAATAAATACAATGAGGTGTAAAATGAAGAAAATATCATTTTTCGTAATTTTATGTTTTATTACAACAACTGCATTTGCTCAACTTTCTAATTATTCAATTGGAATAATAGGAACGCATTTTCACAATCAATCAAAAGACAATAGAATAAGTAAAGAGTTAGATAATCCTTATGGTTATGGAGTAATAGTTGCAAGAAACATTAATGAAAAATTTTCAGTAGCTCTTTCTGCAGAATATTATAATGATAATATAAAAAAAATTGATGCTACAGAAACTGCTTATAGATTTCACTTATCCGGAGCATTTCATACACTGGAAACAGAATATATTGAACCATATTTTGCAGCAGGTTTAGTATTTACAAACAGAATTGTTGAATACAAAAAAGATAATATTTCTGATGAAACAGATAATTTGTTAAATGGAAGATTAAGTGTTGGAATGAATATTCCTGTTTATGCAAATTTATTTGTAAATGGAGATTTAGCAATGTACACAGATGGTTTTAATTATGTTGGTTGGGCTACAACAATTGGTTTTAGGGTTGGTTTATAAATCCAAACTATTTTAGATGTTGGGGACAAAACCTCAACATCTAAAAACAACTCTTCTCTGAATAACAACACAAAACAAAACATCGCAAATTGTTTCTAAATAGATTTTTAAGTTTACAAGTAGAATCTAATTATGTAGTACTTTTCTAATTAAAAAAACAAAACAATTTTTTATTTTGGAAAAAGTATAATAACTTATCAAAATATCTCTTAAATAATATTTAAATAACCTCAGCAATAAACGGTAAAGTAAAAATGAAAAACACAAAAATTTTAATAATAATTATCCTAATGTGTGTAGTACAATTTTCTGGATGTAATAAAAAAAATAATAATACCACAAAAGAGTATTTAACAGAAATTAGCAAATGGGACTCAACAAGAATTTCAAATTTAAAGAAAGAAACCGGATGGTTAAATTTAGTTGGTTTATATTGGCTTAAAGAAGGAGAAAATACTTTTGGATCGGATAAAACAAATGATATTATTTTTCCCAAAGATAAAGCAGATAACTTTTTAGGAAAAATAATAAAAGAGGATTCAATTATTATCGCAGTCATAAATCAAAGTTCAGAAGTAAAACATAAAGGAAAACCAATTACAAAAATTAAAATGTTTCCGGATGTTTCTGGTAATAAAACTGTGCTTGAACACAAAAGCTTAAAATGGTTTATAATTAAACGAGGTAATAATTACGGAATACGTTTAAGAGATTTGGAAGCAAATCTGCTAAGAAATTTTGAAGGAATTGATAGATTTGATGTAGATGAAAGTTGGAAAATAAATGCAAAATTTGTAGAATATGACAAACCAAAAGTTATTCAAACTCCTACAATTATAGGTACAATTGAAGAAAGCTTTTCTCCTGGAACAATAAAATTTTCTGTAGAAAAAAAAGAATATACATTACAACCAACCAGTGCAGGAAAAGGTTTATTTATTGTTTTTGCTGATCTAACAAGCGGAAAAGAAACCTATGGTGCTGGTAGATTTTTATATGTTGAGGAAGTAGATTCAAGAGGTAATGTGGTTTTAGATTTTAATAAAGCCTACAATCCACCATGTGCGTTTACAAAATATGCAACTTGTCTATTACCTACTGAGGAAAATAAATTAAAAATAAAAATTACTGCGGGAGAAAAAAAATATGGAAAGGGGCATTAACTGGTTAATGTTAGTTTTCCTTTTTGTGTTTCAATAAATGTAATTCTCGTAAAATAGAATTATAGATTTAAAAAAAAAATTTCTGTGTAGCTTACAGAAATTTATCTGAAAAATTGAACTATGCCAATTAGAAAATGGGCTATTGTTTTAGCCCATTTTCCTATTTACTTTAGTAATAGATTTGAAGATAGTTAATTAAACATAACCCCAAATATTTTACTACCTACCTCATTATATTTTAGAATAACTACTATAAAGAGCTATACTCTTTTTGCTGATTTTGAATATAATTATTGATTCCGTTTGGCATTACCTCAAAGTCATCGTTATCAATTTTGAACTGACCAACTAAATCATTTAAGTTTTCTGTAAGTCTGCTAAGATCTTCAGTTGCTCTAGCAATTTCTTGAATACCTGCAGCACTTTCATGACTTATACTATTAATCCCCTCAACATTTCTACTAATTTGTTCAATTGCTTGAGATTGTTGTTCACTAGCATCTGCTACTTGCTTCACAACACTTACTGTTTCATTAGAACCTTTTATAATTTCCTCTAAGCTTACACCAGATTTTGCTGCAAGTTTTATTCCTTTTTCCACTTCTTCTGTTCCCGACTCAATAGACTTTACAACACTGCCGGTATCATTTTGTATTCTTTTTATCATATCAGCAATTTCTTTAGTTGCCCTAGTGGTTCTTTCGGCAAGTTTTTTTACTTCATCAGCAACTACGGCAAAACCTCTTCCCTGTTCACCGGCTCTTGCAGCTTCAATAGCTGCATTTAGGGCAAGCAGATTGGTTTGGTCTGCAATATCGTTTATAACTTGAATAATTTCACCAATTTGGTTGCTGTTCTTTCCAAGTTCTTGAACCATTAAAGCAGCTTGAGATACTACTTCACTTATTCTATTCATTCCATCTACTGTATCTTTTACAACCTTACCACCTTCATTAGCAATCTCAACAGCACTACTGGCATTACTAGCAGCACTATTTGCATTTTGTGTTGATTGCAAAATAGTAGCGGCAATTTCTTCAATTGCACTTGCAACATCAGCAGCTTGTGTACTTTGTTCTTGAGAACCGGCAGACATTTCTTCGGTAGAAGTACTAATTTGGTTACTTGCCGAAGCAGTTTCAGCAACAGCTTCAGAAACTTGAATTAACATATGTTTTATATTTTCAACGGACTTATTAAACCCAGCAAATAATTTGCCAATTTCATCATCTTTTTCCGCTTCTAAATGTACTGTTAAATCTCCGTTTGAAAATTTATTCATTTCAACTAATATTTTGGATATGTTCTTAGCATAGTATTCTTGTTGTTCCATAACATCTTGCTTTGCAAGATCGGCTTGTTTTGCTGCTTCTTCTGCTTGGTTATTTTTTTCATTTATTTCTATAATAGATTTGTTAATATTTTCTATCATTGTATTAAATGAATTGGCAAGACCACCTAATTCGTCTTTTGAATTAATTTCTATGTGTAAGTCGGTTTTACCTGAAGCTACACTTTTAGCACTTTCATTTAATACCTTTATTGGATTTGTAAGAAACTTGCTTACTAAAAGCCCGATTAATACTGCTATTACCAAAGCAAAAAAACTATACCATAATATTTCAGATGTTATTGCCCCTATTTCTTCTTCTACATCATCAATAAAAATTCCACTTCCTATTAACCAATCTAATCTATCAATTGATTTTACATAACTCAATTTTGCAAATGGCTCAGTATAACCTTGTTTGGTCCAGTAATATTCTGTAAAACCCTCACCTTTAGTTTTCGCAAGATTAACCATCGCTTGTATGAGAAATTTTCCTTTTCTATCTTTGATCTGTTTTATCTGTTCCGGAGTTTGTGTCATTATTTTATGAAGAGGGTGATATATAAAATCATAATTAAAAGTTTCAATAAAGAATTTTTGACCATTTGTTTGTTGTTGAGGAGAAATAACTTCGGTAATCTTTTGTTGTACTTCATCAAGTGTTAATTTACCGTCCCTATATTGGTTTGTAAATGATTTTATTGAAGATTCGGCAATATTTACTGAGTTCCGTAAAAATTCTTTTTTGTCCTTATAAAGTTGTTTTTCTATTTCGGGCAAAATAAATAATCCTATTGTTAAAGCTAAAGGTATAATGGCTAAAACAACTGCTGAAAGTATTTTATAAAAAATATTCCAGTTCTTAAAATTTAGTAATTTCATGTCATTCCTTAATTCATATTTTTATATGTCATATTCACTACTTACTTTACTTATAAAATAGTGAATGAGATTTATGTAATACCTTATTATAATGCCTTATCTTGAAGTTAATTATCGAAAGAAAATAGGGGTAGTTTAATAATATGAGACATAAAAATGATGTTATTTTCTCTAAAATTTTGGATCTTTGTATGGTAAATTGTAGAGTGAAATATTTGCTAAAAATTATTATAAAATTAAATTATAAATTAATTAATTTTAAAAAATGATAAAAAAATATAAACATATAATTTGGGATTGGAATGGAACTATTTTGGATGATTTAAATCTTTGTGTAGAAGCAGGAAATAATTTATTCAGAAAAAAAAATATTCCTGAAATGTCAATTGAAAAGTATAAATCAATTTTTACAATTCCTGTAAAAAATTACTACATTGCAGCAGGCTTCGATTTTACAAAAGAATCTTTTGAAGAAGTTGGAAAAGATTGGATGACTGAATATGAAGAACGAAAATACGAATGTTCTTTACATAAAAATATTATTGAAGTAATGGAAAGAATTAAAAAAGCAGGAGTTGCACAATCGGTTGTATCAGCATATAAACAAGACAACCTCTTTGAAATGATTCGCAAATTTGAATTGGATAAATATCTGGATAATATTGTTGGTTTAGATAATATTTATGCTTCCGGAAAAATTGAGCTTGCAAAAAATTTAATGAAAAATCTTAATTATGGACATGGTGAAGTTTTAATGATTGGAGATACAATTCACGATTTTGAAGTTGCATGTGAAATTGGTGCAGATTGTGTTCTTATTGCTGCCGGACATCAATCTTATGAAAAACTTAATACAACCGGAACGAAGGTTCTTAATTCTATTAAAGAATTTGAGTTGGAATTTATATAATTGATTTTTTTTATAGCTTCCCTTATATTTATTTAAAATGGTTGGACTTATACTTAAATTTATTTTTATAAGAAACAGCAACAGATAAAAGCCTTACAAATAAAGCTTTTCCAAGCTATCTTCTTTAAGCACATCTATCAAAAAAAAAATTGAATTACCCATAAGGTTTCTGTTCTTTAGTAAGTGTAAAGCAGTTAACTTAAACAAGATTTTAATTTTTGATAGAGAATTTTTTTTATGTTAAATACACTTCTCTAATTTAAGATGTTTTTTGATCAAATTTTAATATTTTGTAAAGTAGTATCTTTAAGAAAACAACCGAATATTTATTTAATTTAATATTTTTTTTCTTCCTATAGAAAATATTAAACTACGTAAAATTTTTATATTAAAAATTATTTAATAAATATAAGATATATTTATCGTCAGTTATGTATATTACAATAAAATATCTAATAGTATTATCGATAATTTACTACAATTAAATTAAATAAGATAATTATAATGTATAGAATTTTAATAATATCCTTTCTTTTTGTTACGCTTACCTATAGCCAAAAGTATAATTTTATAAAATATAATGTTAAACAAGGGTTATCACTTTCTCAGGTTTCTGATCTTGATGTTTGTAGTGATGGAAGGCTTCTTATTTCTACATTTGGCGGTGGTTTAGATTTTTATGATGGTCAAACATTTTCTAATATAACCACTATTGATGGATTAGTAAACAGTACCATCTTTTCAACAATTATACAAAATGAAAATATTTTTTGGGTTGGAACTGAAAAGGGTCTTTCCCGAATTGATAAATCCGGAATTAAAAACTATAATAAAAGTAATGGATTGTCATCAAATACTATTTGGACTTTAGAAGTAGGTACGGATAACGTATTGTGGATTGGTACTGAAAATGGGTTGGTCAAATATAAAGATCGAAAATTTGAAATAGTTGAAAATGAATTAGTAGCTAATAAAACGATTTGGGCTTTATTCCGAGATTCTAATGGGGATCTGTTTATTTCTACTAAGGATGATTTAATTTTTTATGACTATGAAAAAAAAGAATTTATAAAACCAGAAAAGTATTCGCAATTAAAAAAAATTAATAGCATTTCGGAAGCAAAGGATGGTACCCTATTTTTTGGTACGGAGAATGGTCTTTTCGAGCAAGTCGGTGATAATTTCCTGCATTACACAGAAAAAGATGGATTAACTAATAACTTTATTTGGGATACTTTTATTGATTCAGAAAACAATCTATGGCTCGGAACTAATAAAGGCGTAACATTGTTTTCGGATGGTAAGTTTACCAAATTTGATAAAAGTAATGGATTATCAGATTATAGAGTTAATAAAATAAATGAGGATTTAGAAAATAATATATGGTTTGGTGCAAGAAAAGGTTTGTTTAAGCTTACAAATACTTCATTTAAGATTTATACAGAGGTGAATAATAAACCTATTGATGCTTGGACAATAGTGGAAAACGATGAAGATGAGTATTTAATTGGATCGGAATTAGAAGGAATAGTAAAATTTAAAAATGGACAATTTAGCTTAATAGATGAAGAAAATTTTAGAATTACAGGTTTATCAACATTATTTATTGATAGAGATAAAAATCTTTGGGTAGCTTCAAAAAATGGAATATATAGATATCCAAAAAATAATTATAAAACATATAATAAAAAATATACGGAAGTTAAATTTAATGTTACTCACATTCTTCAAGAAGATAACGGTCATTTAAAGTTTGGAACCTTATATAATGGTATTATAGAATTTGATGGCAAAAATTTTAAAACACTTAAAATAAGTAATACAGAAAAAGAAACAGTATTTTATCATTTTGTTGATAAACAAAACCAATTATGGGTAGCAACCAACTATGGTTTACAGACTCTTGTTGAGGATTCCGTTATTATTCCTAAAGGATTTGAGAAACTTCAAGATTATTCATTCTTAAATATTTTAGAAGATGGCTATGGTTATATTTGGGCTGGAAGTTATGAAGGTGGATTGATTTGCTTTGATTCAAAAGATATTGAAAACCCAAAATTTGATACAATATCTGTAGAACACGGACTTAGTAATGAAGCTATTATGGCTACTGCTCTTGATGCTGATGGAAATTTATGGGTTTCTACAAATGCCGGCATTAATAGAATAAATATTAGTGAGTATCATGAATTAGGCAAAAAAAATATTCTGGCTTATGGCGAAGATGATGGATTTATTGGGTTTGAAGGATATCAAAATGGGATTTTAAGTGATAGCAAAGGTAATATGCTAATAAGCACACTAGGCGGTATTATTGTATTTAATCCAAAAAAAATAAAAGCAAATAAAAAAGCTCCGGTAGTAAAAATAACAAGATTAAAAACTATAGATGCAGATTTTAATGAAAAAGTTATGGATCATTCTTCAATTGCTTCGTTTAGCGATTCATATGTAGAATTTGCTTATGATTTAAATAGTTTTATTATTGAATTTGTTGGTATAAGTCTTACTAATCCTAGTAAGGTTAAATATTCATATCGTATAGATGGTGGAGAATGGACAGTCCCAAGCAAAAAACCAAGTATTTCTTTTTCAAATATAGATTATGGAAAACATATTTTTGAGGTAATAGCCTATAACAATGACGGAGTTAGTAGTAAAAATATTGCAGCTATTAATTTTAAAGTTGTTGCACCGTTTTGGTTAAAACTTTGGTTTCAAGTTTTAGCAGTTTTAGTGGCTTTAGGAATAATTTTCTTATTCTATTTATTCAGATTAAATAGAATGGGTAAAATTAATAAAGAACTTGAAGATAGAATAGAAGAAAGAGTTAGATATGAAGCGAAGTTAAAAAAATCAGAACAAGAATTAAGAAAGGCAAAAGAGGCAGCAGAACAATCGGATAAATTAAAAACCGAATTTTTAGCACAAATGTCTCATGAAATACGAACTCCTATAAATACAATTTTGAGTTATACTAATTTACTTAGAGAAGATGTGAGAGAAAAAATAGATGAATCACTTAAAGATTGTTTCTCTACAATTGATAATAGTAGTCATAGATTAATAAGAACAATAGATTCCATTCTAAATATGTCTCAATTGCAAACTGGTAATTTTGAATTAACTATGAAGCAAATGAATTTGTGTACAATACTGAAAAACTTATATTTAGAATTAGAAAATTTAGCAAATCAGAAAAATATAAAATTAAAGTTTGAAGTTAAAGAAGATGAATGTTATGTGGTTGTAGATGAATATACAATAACACAATTATTTACTAATCTTATTGATAATGCAATAAAGTATACTAATAAAGGTGAAATTAGAATTATTGTACATAAAAAGTTAGATGATAAAGTGATAGTTGAGATTCGTGATACAGGAATAGGAATATCAGAAGAATACCAGAAAAATATATTTGAACCATTTATACAAGAAGAACAAGGCTATACTAGAAAATATGAAGGCACCGGATTAGGTTTGGCACTTGTAAAAAAATATGCTGAATTAAACAATGCAAAACTTACATTAAAAAGTAAAAAAGGTAAAGGCACAACCTTCTTTGTAGAATTTAATAATTAAGCCTATTTTAACTTGTCTTTAAAAACTTTCTCAAACTTTTTTATTTTAGGTGTAATTACCATATTACAATATGGCTGAGTTTTATTTTGTTCGTAGTAATTTTGATGATAATCTTCTGCCGGATAAAATTTTTCAAATTTTGTAATTTCTGTTACAATCGGAGCATCGTAAATTCCAGCTTTATCAAGTTTGTTTTTAATTTCGGTAGCTAATTTTTTTTGTTCATCATTGTGATAAAAAACAGCCGATCTATATTGAGTACCAATATCATTTCCTTGTTGATTTAAAGTTGTTGGATCATGGGTTTTCCAAAAAACTTCTAGCAATTCTGCAAATGTAATTTTTTCAGGATCAAAAGTAATTTGAATAACTTCTGCATGACCGGTATATCCGGTACAAACATCTTTGTATGTTGGGTTTTCTGTTGTTCCGCCTGAATAACCGGAAACTGCTTCTATTACACCATCTAATTTTTCAAAAATAGTTTCGGTACACCAAAAACATCCGTTCCCTAATGTTGCTGTTTCAAAATTTTTGTTAGTCACTTTGTTATTCTCCTGTTTATTACTATTTGGAAAACTTAATGCTATAAAAAAAAGTATCGATAAAAACGCTAGCACTGTTTTTTCTAAAATCTTCATTTTTCCCTTTCCTCAAAAATAAACATAATACTTTCTACATAAATCCGGTTTTATTGTTCCAATTTATTTGTTGTTCTAAATATGAACTTTAATCCATACCCCAAAGCTTCAGGCGGACATGTAAAATGAGTTCCGTTTTCAAAAATTACTTTTTCAATTTTTATTTCGTTAAATCCGGATAATTTTTTTACTAAATGATTAATCGGATCTTTATATGTTTCTTTAGATTCTGTTTCTCCAACTGAAACAAAAACATTTTTGTAGTTAGAAAACTTTATTGTATCTAATTTTAATAATAGAGATTCTAAATTACCAGATAAATACGGACTTCCGGCAATATAGTCTGTAAAAAGATTTGGTTCAGTTAGTAAGGTATTTATTGTAAATAATCCACCAAGAGAATATCCGTTTAATATTTTTTGTTTATTTGTTCTATAAGATGAATCAACCATTGGAATTAATTCATTTTTCAAAAAATTCAAATAACTTGTTCCACCACCACTTTCTTTGAATCTTTCTATTTTAGAAAATGTGTAATCTCTTTCTCTGTAATTAGTTTCGGTATCGTTTAACATTGTTCCATAAGCCGGAGCAACAATAATTAAATCGGGAATGTCTTTTCCAAATTGAAGATAACGAACGACACTTGTTGCCATATTAAAAGAAATATCTCCATCTAATAAATAAAGAACAGGATATTTTTTGTTTGAGTTTTCATTATATTTTTTTGGTAATCTTATAAAAACATAAAATGTATCTTTAACTTCTTTGGAATGAATCTCTTTAATTTCTGTGTATTTGGTAATTATGTTTTTATATTTCTTCCCATCTTCTTTATGGATTGAAGAACATCCAATTATTGTTAGTAAAATTAAAATTGAAATAAGTCTAGGCATATTAACTTCCAAAAAATTTATTTTAAGATTGTTAAACTTTTTTTACTATTTTGTGAGTTTAGTGAAACAATTTAGATTAGATTTATATGTATATAAAATAAGGAATAATGATGAAAGTTATAATTAATTTGTTAATATTTGTTTTTTCAATAACTATGGCACAAGATAAAATGAAATACAATAAATTAACCCCGGAAGAAGAAAGAGTAATTTTATACAAAGGTACTGAAATGCCTTTTACAGGAAAATATACCAACAACAAAGAAAGTGGTGTTTATACTTGTAAAAGATGTAATGCCGAACTATACAAATCAGAAAGTAAATTTGATTCTAATTGTGGCTGGCCAAGTTTTGATGATGAAATTGATGGCGCTGTAAAAAGAGTTCCTGATGCTGATGGTAGAAGAACAGAAATAATTTGTAGTGCTTGTGGTGGTCATTTGGGTCATGTTTTTATTGGTGAGGGTTTTACAAAGAAAAATACTAGACATTGTGTAAATTCAATTTCTTTAAACTTTATACCCTATAAAGAAAAGCAAGAAGAATGATTTATAAATAGGTATGGTATATTTTGGCTGTTGACTATAATCAGATATAATTTTCAACGATTCCAAAATATAATTACGCAATTCTTTAACAAAATAAATTTTTTCATTTCTTTAATTTTAGAATTAAGTAAAAGAAACCGTTTATTTTTCGATAATTGACTAAAAATAAACACAGTTAAGAATATGATAAAATTGAAACCAATAGTTTTTGTATTTCTGTTTTTTTGTGCAGAAATAATAGGACAAAAGCGGCCGCAGAATGCAATTTTAAAGGATTTCAAACCATTCGAAACTCCAAGAACAAACGGAAGACCTGGCGAAGTTTTCAGAATTAATGAAAATGGTATAAAATATATAGTTCAAGATGTAAAACAAATTAAAGTGAAAACTAGCGAAGAAGGTGATTTAATTGGGAGAATGTATTTTACTGCCGATGAACTTCTTAGTCTGCTAAATTTAGAGTTTGATAGATTAGAAATAATTCCTGCCGAAGTTAAAATTGTTAAAGCCAAAAGAGAATACAACGAACAAACTAATGTAGATAAAGTTTTATACGAAGGTGGAAAAATTAGAGAATTAATTGTAGATCCGAATAGTTCGTATTATTTAATTAGAGAAGCAGTACTTTCTAAATTGGTAACTTTTAATTTTAGTCACGAAACCGTAAAAAAAATTAAAAAAGGTGCAAATTACTTAACAAAGGTTGGTGGCGAAGTAGAAGTAGATTTCCCATTTTCGATACAGAAAAAATTTAAAAAAGAAAAACGAATATTTTATTTGGATCAAGAAATTAAAATTGAGCCTTACGAAGAATAAAAAAGGTTTTTCGCATAATGCGTATAATTTTTTCTCAAAAATAAATTTTCAAAACCGCCCTTAATTATTAAGGTTTGACAAAATCCTAAAATATTATTATTTTATTTCGTAAACAACGAAAGATAATAATATGTCAAATTTAAATCCCTTCCCAATTAATGAATATTTGAAGCCCAAATATATTTGTTCTAGAAATAAAGAAACCTCCGAAATTATTAAATTATTGCACAAAGGGGAAAATATTCAAATCCAAGCTAGAGACGGACTTGGAAAAACAACCTTGGTGAAAAATGTAATTTACAAACTGGAAAAAGAATCGGAGTTTTTTACAATATATTTTGATGCACTCAATATATATTCCCCACATCAATTTTTATTCAAGTTTTATGGCTTATTGGTGGAACATCTTAAAAAGAAAATAGGAAAGAAAAAAAGTAAAGTATTAAAAGATGTTCTTGATCAAAATAAACTTAATTCTTTTACAAATGAAGAATTGGTTTCTGAAATAAAGAAATTAGTTCCCATGTTGGAATTTCTGAAAAAATCGACAATAATTGCCATTGATAATTTATATTATCTTCAGAAAAAAATTGTTGACGAAATTGAAAATAGTGTGGTGGATTTATTTTCTAATTCTGATAAAGTTATTTTTGTTATTGCGGGAATGACTAATGATAATTTTTCCGGATTTACAAATTTTAAGCTCTTCCCTATTCCCAGAGAAAAATATTCTAAGTTTATTTTAGCACAATTTAAAAATGATGGTATAAAAATATCGGATAAATTAATTAGCCATATTTTAAATTGGAGCAAAATAGATTTTTTTACAACCCAACTTATTTGTAATAGACTTTGGAAGTTGCAAAAGAAGAATATTAAAAAACAACACATTGAAGATGTGTTTAATGAAATTGTTACTGAATATGAGACAGTTATTAAAAGTACTCGTAATTTGTTAACAGAAATTCAATGGAAATTATTTTTAGTAATTGCGTTAAACGAAGAAGGTGTTCAACTTACATCTTTGGCAGTTATTAATAAATACTCGCTAAACGCTCCAAGTTCTGTAAATACTGCACTAAAAGCTTTGCTAGATAAAAAGTTGATATATAAAGACAAATTTTATAAAGTTTCGGATGTTTTGCTTGTTAAATGTCTTGAAAAACTTGGTTAATAATATTTTTACAAATTGTACGTTTTGGGTCAAAAAAACTATCTTGATTTTCTTAGTAAATAGATAAACAAATTATTTTACATTTTTAGTATATTTATAGATGTATATGCAACTATAAAAAGGCAAACATGCGTTATAATTTTAATGATTCATTTGGTTTTGTTGTAGTAAAAACAGGCAGACTGATAGAAAATAAACTAAAAGAAAACTTTGAAAGAGAATTTTTAAGAATTACTCCTCAACAATGGTCGGTTTTAACATATTTGTGGAATGAAGACGGTATTTCTCAGCAAAAACTTGCAGATGTTTTTTCTAAAGATAAAACAAGTATGGCACGCTTGTTAAGCAATATGGAAAAAAAAGAGTTAATTGTAAGAAATATTGATGAAAATGATAAAAGAAATAAGAAAGTGTTTCTAACTTATAGATCCAAATTGATAAAAAAAGATTCTATTAAAATTGCAGAAAAAACATTGGTCGAAATTTTGAAAGGAATAGATCATAAAAGCTTGAAGGTGAGTAAAAAAGTTTTAAGACAAATTTGTGAAAATTTAGAATAGAGATTTTTTTTATTGCCTAGTTTATCAACCAAATATACTAAAACCTTAACCCATATCAACTTATCTAAGTAACCTTAATCTCTGGGAGAGTTTATTAGTTATTATGTTAATTAAAACTAATTTTCTTTAATAATTTAACAACATTCTGTATTGCAAAAGAATAGAATAGTAATTACTTTTATTCGGATTAAATCTTAATTGTTGTATAGTTATTATTTCATGCAGACGAAAATAAAACATGTTTTGCTTAATACAAATTTTGGTACTGCAACAGATGCAAAAGGATTATTTTCCTTTAATGGAATAAAAGCCGGCGATTACACTCTAAAGTGCTCATTTATAGGTTATAAATCAAAAATATTCAAAGTTAAGCTTCTCCCCAAAAAAACGGTTTTCATAAGAATTAAATTAGAATCCAAAACCTTTAAGATAGGCGAAATTGTTGTAAAAAATGACGAAAATTTTAATCTAAATGATGCTTCTTCAATTTATAATATTAACTCAGGAGAAATTGAACATTTTCAGGCAACAAGCTTAAAAGATGTTTTGGAACTTGTTCCCGGTGTTCAGCGTTCATCTAATCCCGGATTGGATAAAACTTCGGAAATAGCTATTAGAGGAAATCTTGATGGTAGTGATAATTTTGCAGCTTTTGGAACTATGATAATGATTGACGGAGTTGTTGAATCTAATAACGCCAATATGCAATTTGAAAGGCTTACCGGTAGAAAATTCGGAGGTTCAAACCTTAGAGGAAGCGTCGATTTACGTGAAATACCCGCAGATAATATAGAAAGCATCGAGATTTTATCCGGTGTTTCTTCCGTGAGGTATGGCGATTTTACTTCCGGAATTATAAAAGTAAATACTAAACTCGGAATGCAGCCAAACAGAATAAAAGCAAAAGCCAACCCGGGAACTGCAGAAATAAATTTTGCAGGCAGTTTTAATTTGTTAAAAGATTTTTCTTACAATTTTAATATTGCAAGAAGTCAGAGAGATAGAAGACTAGACGGAGACGAATACACGCGATATACCGGACAGCTTGCTTTTAAAAATAACTTCTTCCAAAATAAACTTCGTACAAAAAATAAATTTAACTTTACGGCAATTTATGACGAAGAGGAGCCAAAAAATGTTTATGCAAAAACAAATAACTATAATAGAGGATTTTCATTAGGGTTTCTGACGAAAGGAAAATTCTCAGAACCATACAGCAACTCGGAACTTTCTTACAATATAAATTTTAGTGGCAAAAAAATAAATTCCCGTAAATCTAGAATGGTTCAATCGGATTTACGTGTTTTACCAAGCGGAGACACGGTTTCTACTTATCTTGGTGTTGTTGAAAATAAAGGTATGCAATGGAATTTGGGAGCAAGATTTGAATATAAAAAATTATTTTTTACCGGAGATTTCTTTCATGATGTACTTGCAGGTCTTAACTTCAGTTACGAAGGAAATACTGGAGAAGGAATAAAAATAGATACTCTTTTTAATTATTATGGTTCCGATTCTCCGAGAAGATCATATTCTTATGATGATATTCCGTGGCAATTCTACTCATCGATTTATATGGAAGATAAAATTACCGGAAATTTAGGTCTCGATTTTTC
>PDWI01004638.1_pt1 | contig 22490 bp, 17 predicted proteins | sample 1430891 | NCBI WGS metagenome assembly PDWI01 (sample SAMN01162508, study PRJNA174530) | Oral metagenome, whole genome shotgun sequencing project. | biome: Marine environment; feature: Marine mammal; material: Swab sample of the gingival sulcus; isolation source: swab sample of gingival sulcus... | reverse complement strand
TGCAGGAGCGACTCAACCGGCTGGTGGAAGAATAGTCAATTCGACAGGATTAGTGATGGCTATGGATGGGAAACCGGATGGGTGGGAAGCCCCACCTGATACCAGGCAGCTACAAGCTGATATAGCTGGAAAAAGATACATCATTACAGTCCAAGCTGCCGAAACCGCGACTGCAAACGCAGTCTTGATAAAAAACTGGTAATGTTTCAAGCCATATCGTTGTGCCTTCGCTTGCAAATAGCATAATGTTTTAGAAGGGGAAAAGGTATGCAACGAACAGATAGAAAACCTGTTACTTATCAAGACGAATTGCCCTGATCAGACTGTTCTGTCTTAAAACGACCTCCTTGAAAACAGGGACGTCATAACCTATTCAAATCCAGTTACAGGGAGGTATATATCATCTGCTACGGAAGCCCGCTCTAATCTTTACAGGCTTATTAATCAGACCTCCCAGCTCATAAACCAGTTTATCACAGAAAAGCGAGGCAACGCGGTTCGTCTTTCTGAAGAAGACTGGAAATCAATTCAAGAAGGATATATTCAACAGAGAATCGTCTATCAAGTTATCAATACTGATAAGATTGCAAAGGTACTTCGTATGTGAACACATTATGGATGATAGGACAAGTCGTTGCAAGGGACGCTCGTACCTCACCTGAACTCAGCGATCAGGATAATCTGAGACTTATTTGCAATTTTTTCGGTTTCATTGCAAGCATCAGCCTCCCTTCATTACATTCATCATATTCCACATCGGCATATAAATCGCCAACGCCAAAAATCCAACCATCACCCCCATAAAAAGTAACAGGATCGGTTCAATCAGGGTGGAGAGATTTTTAATGGTGTAGTTTGTTTCCCGGTCATAGTAATTTGCCACCTTGTCCATCATATCGTCCACCTGACCGGATTGTTCACCGATTGCCATCATCTGCACAACCATATCCGGGAAAACCTTATGTTGTGCCATCGAGTCATGCATTTCCTTTCCTTCCCTGACATCTGCTGTAACCTGTTCAAGCTGATAGAAAATAACCAGATTTTCAAGGGCTGTTGCCGATAATTCAAGGGTTTTGATCACATCCACCCCGCTTTTCATCAACACCGCAAACACCCGGGTAAAACGAGACAGATATATTTTCAGGGATAAATCACCAAAAATTGGCACCCTAAGCCATATTTTATCCCTGACAAAGCGGTAACTTTCATACTTCATCGCAATGCGATAGGCAACAAATCCACCAACAATGGAAAAAAGTATCAGCCAAATATATTCAACGGTAAAACTGCTGATGGAGATAAGGATTCTGGTTGGAAGCGGCAATTCCACCCCCGCCTTGCTGAACAGGTCTATGAATTTGGGTACCACGAAAGACATTAAAAATAAAATAGCTCCAAACATCGCGGTTATAACAATTTTTGGGTACCTGGTGGCGGTCTTTATGCGTTCCTTGATCTCCTTTTCATTTTCGTACAGTTGGGCAAGATACAAAAACGACTTGTCGAGTGTTCCGGTTTCTTCACCAACCTTAACCACACTGAAAAAAAGAGGACTGGCAAAATGCTGATAGTTTGAAAACGATTCACTGAGGCTGTCACCCTCCTCGACCCGCTCTGCCACCTCAAACAAAATCCGTTTTAACCTGGTATTGGTAATCTGATTAGCCATTATGTTAAGGGCCTGAAGAATCGGTACCCCGGCATCCAGCAAGGTGGAAACCTGACGGCAAAACAGAATGCGATCATCAATCTTGATTCTCTTCATCCGTTTAAACAATGAAGACTTATTGTCCTCAGCGGACGACGTTTCAGCATCTTCAGCTACGGTAATGGCAATGGGATGCTGCCCCTGGTTAATCAGCCAGCTTTCTACTTCACCTGAAGTACCGGCCTCCCTGGTTCCAGTAACAACCTGTCCCTGCGTGGTTATGGCTTGATAGGAAAAATTGGGCATTTTATTCTTTGGCAGCTAATCGAGGCGCTGCTGATTTACTGTTTTTTATCGGCCATACTGACCCTGAAAACTTCGTTAAGGGAGGTTTCTCCAGCCAGCGCCTTTCTTATTCCTGATTCTCGCAGGGAAATCATCCCGTCTTGTAATCCCTGCCGATAAATGGCATGGCTGGATGCCTTTTGCATAATCAAGGTTTCAATTTTTTCAGTAACGGGCAGAAGCTCATAAATTGCCGTCCGCCCACGATAACCAACATTATCACACTGCTTACACCCCACCGGCTTATAAAAGCTGCGCCCTTCCTTGTATCTTAAACCAAGGTCTTTCTGAATCTGCTCTGTAGCCAAAAAAGGTTCCTTGCAATGGGGACAAAGTAAACGAACCAGACGCTGAGCAACCACCATACCGACAGCAGAGGCAATGAGAAATGGTTGTATTCCCATATCTACCAGCCGGCTGATCGCTCCGGCGGCATCATTTGTATGCAGGGTGGACATAACAAGGTGGCCGGTCAGCGCCGCTTGAATGGCAATTTCTGCGGTTTCTACATCCCGAATTTCACCAATCATCACCACATCCGGATCCTGTCTTAAAATCGAACGCAATGCCGAAGAAAAGGTCATATCCGCCTTGACATTGACCTGAACCTGGTTCACTCCTTTCAATTCATACTCAACCGGGTCTTCAACCGTCACAATGTTTTTGTCAACACTGTTAATTCTGTTCAATGCTCCATACAGGGTGGTTGTTTTACCACTGCCAGTAGGGCCGGTTACCAGAATAATTTCATGGGGACTACCAAGGTGCTCTGCAAACAGCTCAAACTGCTTCTGATTAAAACCCAGATCCTGAAGGTTAATCTTGATCTTGGACTTATCGAGCAGTCTCATAACCACCTTCTCCCCTTTTGACAACGGGAGGGTGGAGGTTCGGATATCAAAATCACGGCCGGAAACAGGGATATCAAAACGGCCATCCTGCGGTTTTCTTCTCTCGCCGATATCAATACCTGCCAGGATTTTAATGCGGGAGACGATATTGGGGTGCATAGCTATAGGATATTTCTTGGTAACATGCAGAATCCCGTCAACCCGTAATCGAGCCCGGACATTTTCACCATCCGGCTCAATATGAATATCACTTGCCTCTTCTTTAACAGCCTGCAGTAAAAGGTCATTGACAATGGCAACCACCTCAGACTCTTCGGCGGCAGATTCACCAGCAACATTCTTTTGCACAACCTGGGCATAGGAACTGTCAATGGCTGCCTGTACCGCACTTTCTACAGCGACGCAAACCACCAGCGACTCCTTAATACGCTGATTCACCTCGTCGATTGCAAAGATATTCAACGGGTCGGTAAAGGCGACCAGCAGTTGCCCTTCCTTCTGCCCGATGGCAATCAGCTTGTGTTTTCTAGCGAGAAGTTCCGGCAGGGATTTGACAACTTCAGGATCGATGACAATTTTTTCAATGTCAACAAAGGGTATCTGTAACTGGGTTGACAGGGTTTTGGCAACCGCCGTTTCGTTGACAAAGCCCAGTTCCTGCAACGCGCCACCAAGTTTCAACCCTTTGAGGTTCCCATAGTTGAGAGCTTCCTGGAGTTGGGTTGCCGTAATCAACCCGCCATCTACCAGAATATCTCCAAACCTCTTTTTCTTTGGTGTCGCCATTTCCTTTTAATCCCTAAAACACTCTGGCTATTTCATCTCAATGGGGTGAATAATAACCCCTCCATTTGATTCAGGAGTCTGTTCGACCGGACCGGCACCATCTTCCTGTAACTCGAGCGTAACCGGAACAGATAATACTTTCTCGGCAATTACCCGGTTACTCTTCTCCCGCAAGGTTTGCTTGGTCATAAATCCATGCCGGTCTGATATAATGGTCGGGGTAATAAAGATGAGTAGTTCATAGGTTTCATCCCTTTCATCCCTGCTCCTGAACAAATCGCCGAGAAAAGGTATCCTGGATACACCCGGAACCTCGTTTTTATCATAGTCATTGCCCCTGGTAAGAATACCTCCGACAACCACGGTAACACCATCTTCGAGAAACAGGTTGGTATTTACTTCCTGCCGGTTTATCAGGGGCTGGGAATCATTTAATGTGTTTGTCACATCAACAGAATCGTTGGTTACCTTTAAATTCAGACGCAAAAATTTATTCTGTAAAATTTTCGGAGTAACCTTCATGCTAAGCACCGCTTCCCGGAATGAGGTGTTCCGGTTTTCGGCGGTACCCGATTCATAGGGAATCTCTTTTCCCTGTTTGATCTCTGCTACCTCACCGTCCAAGACAACAATTCTTGGCGATGACAACATGAAAAGTTCCCTCTTAGTCTGCATTGCCGAAAGTTTGACATCAAGCAGAAAGGAATCCCGGATAAAACCAAAGGCAAGGTTGGTGGTCGCACTGGCAACACCGAGATCTATATTGGCATCAAAGGTCTCCGGTAACCGTGATAAATCATTAAAACTCCAGTTTATACCAAGTTGTCTCGACGTATCCTTTTTGATGGCAACAATTCTAGCCTTTATATGTACCTGGGACTGGGGTTGGTCAAGCTCCATCAACAGTTCACGGATATTATCAATATTTTGCTGATGATCCCGCACCACCAGACAGTTTCCATCCCGGGACACCTGGATATTTCCATCCTTGCTCTTGACCACCTCCAGTTCTTCAAGATGATGGGAGACATCACCATATTTTGAACACAGGCGAACCATGCTGACATCTTTTAAACCGCTGTTAAATTGCGCATCCTTCTCAACCAGAATGGCATTATTGGCTTCATAGAAACTGAGACGTTTGGTCTTCAATACCAGATGAAACACATCATAAAGACTCATGTTGTTCAAATCCAGCGAGATCGTATCCTCGATCGATTCATCAACTACGATATTGACCCCGGCCTGTTTGCCAATGGCTCTTAACAGAAGCTTAACAGATAATTGCTCACCACGAATTTCGGTGCTCACATCGCGTAATTTTTCTACCAGCACATATCCAGACTGCTGCCGCCCGTCTTCTGCTGAACAGGCTATCCCTGCTGTCATCAGCAGTACAACTGCCAGTACCACAGCAAAACAACGCGTACTTCCCAGAAAACAACTGATCAATTTATTTCTTTGCATTATCTTTTGTTCCGTTGTTAAAAAATGCCTGGTTTCCCAAATCAAGATCTAATTCTTCAAAAGCAAGAATAACCTGTTCGGTTCCCTGCCGCAACAGCACATGTTCCCGTGTAATCTCAACCACATAAAATCTGTCGAGCAAGGTTTCTCCTTCCTCGACCAAAGAACCATCTATAACCGCCACCGGTTTTTTATTATTCCACAAGATCCCGGATAAATGCAGCTCCCCCTCCTCACCATCAGTCGATGGTACAGGAGGTATAACCTCATATCTTGCCGAAACGGTTGGTGCCCAGTTAAACGGATCTCTCAGCTGTTCTCCTGAAAACAATGCATGTTGCTCCTGCTCGTCAACAAGCAACAACTTGCCCTGTTTACCTGAAACCACCCCGAACCCCCAGACGGGAAGAGAGGTAAACAGTAAACAGGGAAATAAAAGTATCACTAAAAATATTCTTTTCATAACCTCAATGCAATTTGATACGCCCCAGGTTGATATCAAAATGAACCTTGGCATTTTGCGCAAAAGGTGGCGGGTTTTCTTCGATTTTTATTTTTAACTGATCAATGAGTCCCACCTCTGACCGTTGTTCAATATACTGGAGATAGGTTAAAAGCCGGGAGAAATCAGACATGCCCTGAACATTCACCGGCAGCACATCGTAATACTCGAAGCTCTGTGTTTCAAGCGTGCTCATCTGGGCAATGTTATCTTCCATATCAACAGGTGACCGGGGCAGCAGGGTGAAAATCACGTTGGTGAAGGCGCGTTCACTGTTTTCAGTCAAATACTCTTCCCGAAACATCTTTTCCTTGAAGGTCAGCAGCTCGATATTTGCTTCAAGCGCTTTCACCTTCTTTCTCAGGGCAGTCAATTCTGAAACGACAGACGCTTCAGCCTCACCCTTGCCAAGTTTGCTCTGGATCTGGAGTTGCTGTTCCTGCATCTCATTCCATTTGCGCAAACTGCTCTGAACATATATTTGTTGAAAGCCATAGATAACTCCTACGACAATAACCAGACCGTAAAACATCTGTTTTAATTCATGCAGTGAATCCGGATCATGCCGAATCTCGTTTATCAGATATTTTATTTTCTCAATCATGATCATTTCTGAAGTTCAAAAATAATGGTGAAATACAGCAATTCACCATCATCGCCATCTTTCATATCTTCATCTTCTTTGCCGTCCAGGGCACTGAGGGAGGCGGCACGAAACCCGGGTAAAGCATTTATTTTCTGCACAAATTCAGGCAAATCCTTATACACAATTGCACTGCCCTTTATCTCCCCTTCCTGTTCAGTAAAGTTTATCTCTTCGCATCGAACTGTATTGGGTACAACCTGGGCTATTCCTGAAAGCAGTTTGGAAAAATAGTGTTTTTTCGCCGGAATAGCCGACAGCAGACTCACTCTTTTTCTTAAACTCTTTTCACGCTCCTCGTATTCTTTCATCTTGACAGTCAAAGCTGCCAATTCGGCGCGCTGCGATACCAGGAACTGTTCCCTTGTGGTCAGAGAATCCACAGATGCTTCAAGCAGCCGGTTTCTTTCCTTCAAGTTCTGACCGATAAAAAAGACCACCAGACAACCGACAAAAACAAATAAGCACACCAGCCACGGAATGGTCTTTTTAATCTTTTCGGCTAATGCCTGCTGGGGAACAAGATTTATTCGCTGTTGCATACTATCTATTCAATGCCCCAATACATAATGATGCCAAAATCTGCTCCGTATCCTCTTCCTGTCGTTGAACCGGAAAAGGATGGATCGCAAATGGCTGGTTTTCGATCATCGCCCGTTTAAATTCCTTAAAGAAATGTCCTCCTCCAGCCATAACAACCTCAGCAACACTACCGCCTTTGAGTACAGCATGATGGTAATCGCTGGTTCGGGCAACTTCCAGCACCAGTTTTTGTATATACAGTTCCCATTGGTTACGTTTCTGATCAGTTTTTCTGGTGGTTGAACTGTGATCAGCACCTTCGGAAGTATTCTCCGGGGCAGCTGTTTCAGGCTGTTGAAGGAGATCAAAACCGGCAAGAATATCGTCTGATATTTTCGAGTCAAAAAGGGGCGGCAGAGCGTCAACCATTTCCGGCTTATTGTCCTGGTCCAGTAGCAATTCAGCTTCACTCTCCACCCGGTCTTGCTGTTCTTTTCCCTGACTGGCAAGGTCTGCGCGTTTCTTGAGCAGCTTCTGATTGTACGCCTTTTCTTCAGCAGGAGTTCCGGCCGGCAATTTTATGTCCACAGAACGGCACAGGGTAACCACCTCATTCTCATACACCGCAATAGAGATTGAACTTTCCCATACAATCAGAACCAGGGTTGGCCGTTCAAGGGCCGGGTGGGCGATCTTTTCAAGATAAGAACAGGCAGAGAACACATCCGGCTCAAACCAGCATATTTCCTTATTGCGTGCTTTCAGATCCTGCTGGATACGATTAAACTGTGCTATAGGGAACAGATACACCGCAAGCTCGAACCGGTCCTTAAACTCCCGCGCAATCTGCCAGTCGTAGATGTAATGCTGTACTGGAGATTGGAGAATTTTCGACAAGTTGAACGGTAAGACCCTGGCAACAGCTTCCCTGGTCACCGGGGGCACCGAGACATTGACTATTTCAAAGGCAGCCAAAGGAAAAATAAGTGCTACCTGTCCCTTATCCCGGCTCACTCCGGCAACAAGCGTACCAGTATCAATCTCACCCTTTTGCAAACGCTCCACAAAAGACAGCTGCTCAAGTTTCCCGTTTTTATTTAATCGGCAAAATACCGCCTGGGTTTTGCCGACACACAGGGCAAATGTTTTTGTTGTATTAAAAAGCATTATATTCGTCCACTATGGGTGAATCTCGATGCCCCATAATCGTATTACTCTACCACTATCCAACGTCGCCAATGCTTGAAGCCTGGAAGGATAACCGTTTTTCATTCCTTTGAAAGCAGGAAGAGATAGCTCCCTGTCACCGAGGATATTCTGTTGATTTCTTAATAGAATCGGATTGTTGGCATCGATGCTTTCTGCCCGGCGAAAATACTTCTCGGCAGATCTTACCAATCCTACTTTTTTCAGGGTTAAAGCAAGATTCAAATGCGGCTCCAGATAGTCGCCATCCAGGTCGACAGCCTGCTTGAAAAGGAGCATTCCCCTCCAGTATTTTCGTTTTAAAACCAGTTCAACCCCTTCATCGTTAAGCTCCCTGGCACGTTTTTGAACGTCCCCGGTATTTCCGGATGGCGCCTCTTCCGAATCAGAGGTGACGGTGTCAATATTCTGGGCAATACCTGGTATCCGGGGAACCTTGTCAAGGATATGCTGAGGGATAGCCGCCGTGCCGGGCAACAAAGAACGAGCCTTGTCCAGCCAGTCGCCCTTCATCACCTCTTTTCCAGCCAGCAGAAAAGAAACAACAAGAACAACGCCAAGCACCTTTTGACTTAGAGTCATTTTTACACGGGAACCAGCCATAAAATTACCATCAAAACAGAGTCCTGCGGATCCGCCAACCTGCTCTGTCAACCATATTTACTCATTAAAAAAAACGTAAAGACCTGCCGACCACCGCCTCAATATGTCATTGAAAATACAGGTTTTTTCAACCTTTTCTTGAGGCGACTGGAAAAAAAATACGCCACAAACATCTATGCCTGCTCCAGCCGGCGCTCTCCATGTTGCTGGAGAGTAAAAAACGCAAGGCATAACCAATATTAGCCCCTGTTTTCAGCAGGATACACTCTAACATTAGCACAATATTGTATTTTTTTTAAAGTTTTTTTGCCAATTTTTAAAAAAAATTACAGTGTTATGTGTATTTCGATTGTTCTGGTAAGAGGTTTACCATTGATATCGCGGGACGCGGTAGCCCGTACCCCACCTCCGCCCGGGATATTGGCTGCCGACACGGAAAAGCCCGCCACGCTTGAAAGAGAGTTGGAACCACTCCCTCCATTATCTCCATATAAAATCGATGTATGGGCTGCAGATTGTGCCGAATAGAGTGCCTGAGTCCAGAGGTACTGTTCGACAGATACCGTGGCACCAATCATTGAAAATCTGGCAATAAGCAGACCAAACATGGCAACAATAACGACAACAAAGATGGCAGTTATCAGGCCGATACCTGTCTGATCTTTCAGGTATTTGATCATACTGTTACGGTACATTTTTGATGTGAAATTCTTTATGCATATTAATATTCTCGCCATTCCTCGACAAGGTAAACAGAACGGAAACAATCCCATCTCTGGTCGCACTTGGCTCCGAATAATACACCCTGAAATCTGAAACACCACGCGCCGCAGGAAACCGGGGATTTACAAAATTTCCAACCCCTCCTGCTCCAACCTGCTTTATAGACCTTGACAACACACCGGTCGAAGAATCCCATTTGTAGGATATTGCTCGATTGACGAGGTAATAGCGCTGGCGCGGAGAAAAGCTGACCATCGGTGCTGAAAGTGTCATCGTCCCGTCGATATCAACCGAATTAACCCCATACAATCTCGCCCCACTGTTGAAGTCAGCCCATGCCGTATTATAGACCGACACCACACTTCCGACCGGAGCACCAACACCATTTCGGTCGGTTATCTGATCTGGAGCAGCCATTAACTCTGCCGATGTTTCCGTGTATTTCCCAAACAGCCCATTAGCTGCCATGGTGTGATCAGCAATGATGCCAAAACGCAGCTCCTGGCCGGGAGAACCTGCCGGCAAACAATTACCACCAGGACCAACTACACAGACAGCATTGGGTACAGCATTATGCAGTTCCTTTTCCATCCTGACAAGCGCCGCCTTACCCTCTTCATAAAGTTCCAATCTATCACTGGTGTTGGCAAAGCCCCGAAATGCAACCGAGATAAAGTCTGCACCTGCTACCCCCAGTATACTGAGAATGACAATAACCATAATCAGCTCGATAATGGTAAAACCGGACTGTTTTAACGCCATACCCTTCAATACATTCTCCCTAAAAGTTACAGGAAAGAGCCACTAAAACATAGTTTTCGCCGAGAGGGTTGGTTACCCGTACCCGGATTCGCTTGGTATCGGTTGTCCCGGTTGCTGAAGGAGTATTCCCGTCAACAACACCAGACCCGCTTGCCACATAATCAACCTGCACTGACCGGGTATACCCTTTATACACAAAGGCAACGCCAGCCGAGTCGTAGAAGGTATCGGACTCCATAGCCATAGCGTTATAATCATCAACATCATCGTACGCCAGCCGGCTGGTGGCACCATCGGCACCAATAGCCGAAGCAACCCGTCCACCCGGATTATTGCAATCTAAAGGAGCACCATAAACAGAGGCTCCCCGACCACCAGCGCCGCTTTCACCCGAGCAGATCGGACCTCCTCCTGCCGGGGTATTTTCATCCCAGCGAGTTGACAGGATTTCATCCATTAACGCCTGGGCAAGGGATACGGTTCTGTCCCTGACGATGGGGTCAGGACTATGTTCAATTGCCTGAAAAAAAGGCGCCATCATTGCCAGACTAAAACCCAAGATAACAATGGTTACAACCAGTTCAATCAGAGTAAACCCGCCCTTTGCTGCATCATCCGTTAAACGGTTCATGGACAACTCCCCCCCTCGAGGATATACCCGGTCTGCTGACACACGGTAAGCTGCTCGGTACCGGCGAGAGTAAAAACAGTATTTCCTGCCAGACTACCATTGGCGGCAATCGGTTCTCCGTAACCATTAAACAACAGAGTTCCATTACCAAGGGAGGAAGAAAGAGTAAAAGAAGCATTACCAAGAAGGGCTCTGCCACAAAACGCACTTTCACCACAACCGCTGTTGCTGCAACTGGAAACACAGTTGGAGCTAAGACGCCCCACATAATACCGGTTGCCGGAAACTCGAATTCCCCAGGCATCAGCAACACTGATCCATTTTCTGGTTACAGCCATGTGCTGGGTATAGTGGATTGCCTGTTTAAATTCCTGTTTGGCCGCCTGGGTATCCATGCCTGACGGCCATTTTACATAGGCGGTCACCGCCAAAATGGAAAGTATCACAATAACCATTATCAGCTCGATTACGGTAAAGCCACGATCTACCCTGGCTGCTCTCAGGTCAAGAAACACACTCAACGAGAAACCTCTCTCCAGTTAATTATTCTATCATTGCCACGTGAAAGTCCGAAGGTGAAATCGCCAGTGCAGTCAGAACTACCGTCACAGGCAAGCCAGGAAGGAGAAATGGCATTCACCTGAACTGTCGGCTCTGGTCCTGCTCCAGATACGGTCAGCAGCCCTTTGCCTCCTTTTACTTCAGGAGTAGAAGTTACAAAGGCTCTTGGTGTATCGAAACCAATAGAGCTGGTACAATCATCATCATCGTTGATCACCCAGATGCTATCGTTCCAGTATTGGGTTTCAAACGGAGAATTTTCAATATCCTCTCCCTGAGCACCGAAATTGTCATGAACCACTATACGTCCATGTTTGACCGAGACACCCTCGATGCCAGCCACCGAAAAATCGTCACAACCAGCTCCCTTCCTGTAACAGACACCATCTCTATCGGTCAGCTCCGCTTTGGGAATAGTAAACGTCACCTGCGGAAGAAAACTGTTTACCGGATTCGCCGCGCCGGGTCGAGTATGTTTAAAATAGTCACCATTCAACGCAAAGCGACCAACCCCATCGACAATATTAGCAGGTGATATGAGTTGCGTCGACGCAGAAGGAATAATATCTGAAACTGCAGATGGGGCAGCAGTATCTTCGTATGTATATTCGATGGTCCGGTCCAGCCTCCAGAAATCCCCTTTGTAATTGGTTGTAGTCAGTGCTGGAAATTTTCCACCTGCCACAGCACGAAGAGTAACTTCTGGAGTGGTCTGCCAGCCAAAAGGCTGACCCAGGTAGGTAAAAAGACCATTACAGGCATTTTGAAACTCTGGAGGATCTGGAGAAATGGCAAGCTCAAAATGATCGGGGACAAAGCGCCCTATATTGGCACTGGTGTAAGTCTTGCTGCCAAAAGCATTCTCCACACCATGATAATTGGTCGGAGGAACAAAGGTAAAACGAAAAACCCCCACTTCTGATACCGCCTGTCTCATTCGATACCCACCACCTTCAAGAAGATCAGCGGGGCTTATGCTCGTCTTGTCAATACTGCCCGGAACTCCGCCAGATGCAAGAGACGGCGCAATCAGGTTGTGGCTGATGCGAGCAGTATCTGCCCGGAAATTAGGGGTAATGGTATTTCCTGCCCCAACACAATAATCGGTGTCACCGACATCGCCGCTCTCGGCACACACACCTTTCACCTTAAGAAAAAACTGCCCTCCTGCCGGGAGAAAGGCTGTACAGTCAGAGTCATTGGTGTCACCACTTGCACATTGACTATCAGCATCGTCTGTATACACGCAGAATCCTGCCGGTTTTACCACCACATCGGTATTGCCTGCGATGAAAAGATTCCCCCCTTCAATGTATTTTCTATGACTGGCTTGAAGGGTTATCCGGCCTGCATCCGGATAGGAAAAAGCAAATGAAGACTCGCCATTTTCGTTAAAATGCAGACGAACTTTTGCATCATGTCCAACACCAACAAGCTCGGTACCCTCAATCGAAACAGGCATGGTTCCGGTGTTCGGGTCATTGTAGTCAAAGTGAAAAGCAACACCGACATCCTTATTGGCAAAATAAGGCACACATCTCTGGCTATGTTCATCCTTTCTTACCGCCAGGATGGGAATATTTTTGGATTGGCAACTGGTTGCCAGGTGGACATTGGAGGTCTCTTCCGGATCCAGATTGAAAATGAAACCACTATCATAAAAAGGCAAGGAGCATCTGGTAGCTTGCCCGGCCGAATCAACACACTTATAGGAACCTTTAGGCAAATCAAGTATTCCCAGTGTAACATTTTCCGCAGTTCCATGCTCCAGCCGGGCAGTTCCAATGCCGGTAAAGGTAAATGAATTTCCGGTCATATTTTCATTTTGCACCCATCCCGTAGCAGGCTTTAACTTAACGGTTGTTGGTTCTGCAGCCAGGGAACTGCAGTTTTTGTCGGCACATGCCTTGATCTCTATGGTTTCAGCAGCACAGGTCAGGGCGGAACCATCATGGTGTATTTGATAATGATCCAAAGAACTAACAAGCTCGACTTCAGAGAGTTCGAAACCACAGTCATTGTTATTGGTATATACAGAAAATTCCCCGATTGTTTGTTCCTCATTGTGCTTACGGGTTGATCCCAAAAGATCATAACGTATCCTTTCTGGCATTTTCATACCAGGAATCCCAGCCCCCCATACAATCGGCTTATACCAGTCTTCCTTATTGTTATATCGCTGAATTCGATAACTGCAACCATGGTACTGTTTTTTACAATCCAGATCAAAAACGAATTTATCCTGGTAGTCTGAGGGACTCGTACAAACAGACCTTATTACAGTGCCTGCTCCGCCATTATACTTTATGAGACGAATGCAGTTTCTGTTAATAGCAAAGCCTACCCAATCTCCCTTTACACTGCCATTACCAGTTGACGAAGGAGCTGTCGATGGGGCATCGGCATTAGACAGCAACCAAAGGAAATCGTCATCCAGATTGCCCTGATTATTCGAGGCAAGCCCATAAATACGAAGATAAATGGAGTGGGAAAGGTCCGAAGTAGGATAAGCCCTTTTCAAGGCTACACCTGATGACCTGGCATTACCGCCACCGTTGTTATCAGTTACAACCAGACCTCCCGAACCCTCCTTCGGAAAGCTGTCGTATTCTTTTATAATCTTCCAATTCTCCCGCCAATCATTCCATCCCCATGAACCGAAGTGTTCAATAATACATCCCTTAGAAAACGCCACCTCACAGGACAAACCGGACAAAACAAGAGAAAACCCCAACACTGCCAGTATCTTATGAGATGATCTTTTTTTCATTTTCTTCATAAGGGTGTGTATACTGCACATAAGAAATCCTTTATTATAATTTATGTACGTCAATAGCCCATACCTCTTTTTGATTCTAGCATAAATCCAGAGCTTTTCCAAAAAACAACGCAAGTAAACTGCAAACCGCCGCAACCCCATATCACCCTTCTGTCAAAGGGTATAGATCAGCTTGCAGAATTTTGAACCCTGGCTGTAAAAAAAATGCCCTGAAACAGAAAACTTTCCGTTTCAGGGCATTATTTGAGTGATGGGAAGAACGGCAGCAACCTTCTTCCCGAATTGAGGGCTTATTTGAGAATCTGCTTGTTCCTGAACTCCTTTACCATGTTCTTGTGATGAAGAGGATATCTCTTATCAATTTTATGACAAACATAGCAGCTGTTTTCCGCTCCAATCGGCAGGTTATTCCCCTGGTATTGCATAGGTTGGATATTATCCCTGTTCTCTCCCCAGATATTTCTGGCAGGGAATTCCGCATGGGGCGCATTGTGACAGAGCACACAACGCAAGCCCACATTATCGGTACGGTAACGGAAAATATGCGGTTTATCGGGAGACCATTTGTTAAAGCTGGTCGCGTTGGCTTCAGGTTTTGTAAAACCTACATGGCAGCTCAAACATTCAGGCTCCTGTTCCCATGGAAGACGGGGATCTATTTTATCTTTACTGGCAAACCTGACCGGCTCAAGCTGATCCAGGAACTTTTTGGAAGCTGTTTTATAGCTCTGGCCTTTGAGCAGGGAAATGGCGTGATCGTTGATATGACCGTGGCAATCGACACAGGTCATGCCCAGCCGGTCATGCACCGACCTGCTGCATTTGGTATTACCATCCGGGTGATCAGGATGACAAAGCCGGCAGGACTGTTCATTCTCAAACGGCATATAGTTTGCGTGCCAGCCGTGAATGGCTGCGGACAAATCCAGCGTCTGGTCAGCCTCCTGGTGGGCAAGATCGGGATGATGGTGGCAAGCCTTGCAGTTCTGGGGCTTACCTGCCTCGGCTTCCTGCAACAGGGTTGTTTTATTTATCCGGTCATGGGCTTTCAGGATATTTATCGCCGTCCGGTCACTGATACCGGCAATTCCTTCATGCCTCCAGCCTCCGGCATGACAGTTCTGACATCCTGCCTCAGTGGAATTCGGGGCGACAACCTTGGTGCGCATCAGCACCTCACCGGTTTGACTGTCCTTTGCTTCAATATCAAAAAAGGCATAGGGGTTGTACTCCATATTATCGGGATACGGAGTAATAGGAATGGCAGAGGCAATAAAGACACCTTTTTTGGCATCATAGGTGAACTTGCCGCTCATGCCGTTACCGGTTAGACCGATATTTTTCTCCAGCTTTTTACCATAGTTGAACTCGGAATATTTCCAGAACTGCGGATCACGGTTATAGGGTTGTTCAAAACCTTTTTCAACCTGATAGGTTAGCTCCACCCCTTTGGTAATGACCCTCGGACTTGGACCACGTTTGATCAGGGTTGCCTCGAAGGTGTTTTTCGGCGGCAGGATGACCCAGTATGGATCACTGTCAAAGGTACACGCCATTCCAAGGTCATTCCAGACAAACAGGACGTAATCGTCATTATCCCGGTCAAATTCCGGGACTTCAAAATCAAGATCCTTGAGATACTGGAATTTTCTCGGCTGCTTCGCGACCTTCTTGCCAAGAAGATCACCAACAATATACTCGGCAAGAGCCTCTTTTTCCTCCCTGGTACCGAGAACAGGAGGCATATAGGTCAACAATTTTCCCTGTCCTTCCAGTTGCGACAGATAGCCCATATAGGTCAGACCTTCTGATTTTTCTCTAATGTTATTTCTGGCACCGTCGATGGTATGGCAGCTCAAACACTGAAGCTTGAACAGTTGTTTTCCCGCCTCCCTCCTGTTGGAATCGTTGATTTCTTTTATATTGGTCCATTTTGCGGTCTTGAGCAGTCCTTCCCGGGAAATCTTTTCAGCATCGGCATGGGTAATCGAGTTGGAATACATGTAGTCATGGATAATATACGGTTTCCTGGCCACCTCTCTCATGTATTCAAAACCCCCATACCACGCCTGACCAATGAGCAGGAAGACTACAACCATCAGCCGTTGAATAACAACCGGCGTCTTCAGGGCAAGAAACAGACCAAAAACGAAAATAAGGACAGAGGTTACAAAAAAGACCATCGCCGCCGAACCGCCCTGGGCGTTCATATCAAAGTTAACCACTCGCACCGCCTCAGGGATGGAATAAAAATACCAGACGCCACCAACGGCAATGGCAGGAACGGGGTAGAGCAGCCAACGGGTACAGTATTTGAGCATTTTGGTCCGAAACTCGCTGGCAGGGGTAAAGACAACGGTCACATAGCCAAACAGACCGGCGATCATCACTGCGGCAAAGGTTCTGAAAAACAGGGATGAAAAGTAGGTCGGATTAAAGAAACCATCCCAGAACGCACCTGTTTCCAGCCAACTGCCGGGAGTAAGCATGAAAGAGAGGATACCGTTAATGATCACCATACTCAGCCAGGCAAACAGGAAATAGAGAAAGGCGACAGTCTGTCTGTTTTTTACCGACATGGCGTCAAATCGGTAGTGGTAGACAAGAAGGGCAACAATCTCGGCAATAAAGAATACCCACTCAATTGCCCAGCCAAAGACAAAGGTGTGAATCAGAAGCGAGGTCGCGGCCGGGTTGACCAGCGCAATGATAAACCAGATACCGACCCCGGTCACACCACCGGCAACCATGGTGAGCAACATGAAAAATTTGGTGTGCTTTCGGACGTACTGAACTAGCTGAGGATCATTCTCCCTGGAGCTTTTCAGATCCGTCAGCCAAAGAAAAAGCCCGCCGCCGACGGCCAAATGAGCAATGAAGGCATGAAATACAGCAATAAGAGCGACCAGGGTTCCGCTGTTTATACTTGAGAGTTCCCAGATTGGATAATTCATGCGACCACCTCCTCTTCAGTTTTTGAAAAACCCAGCCTCACCATATAGGCAATTGCAGCCAGACCGAGAAGAAGGGTAATCAGAAAGAGAACCAGATTCCCATACTGGGGAACCACTGTCAGCTGATCGGTTGTAAAATTATCTGCCAGATACATCATCCGTACATTATGACGGGTAATCAGCATGGCGATCACCGTTACCAGCAGGGTAACAATGGTCAAGACCAGCTTCCCTTTCATCGCAAAGACGATGGACAAAAGCCCGACAACAAAGCCGATGAGAAGGAAAATCGAACTGACCATATCCCCTCCCATAAAGTTCTTGATAAAAACAGACGGCAGGGACATGAGATACCAGCTGCCAATCAGAAACTGTGCCATGGTGGCAAAACCAAATAATCTGAGGTAACCACGCCCCTGGTCACCCCCCTGTTTCCACGCGGACATGATGGCAATAAACAATGCTCCCACTGCAACTGAGGCGGTCAGGAAATGAAGAAATCTTGGCAAGATGGTGGCGTCCGAGAGGTTGAGAAACAGACCGCCGCTGTTTTGAAAATAGGCTGTCCACCGTTCCGGCTGCTCCATCAAAACGTTGTTCAAAACAAGCATAAAACCGATATACAGCATGATAAGGATCGAACACAACAGGGCGGCTTTAGCCAGCCCGGTTGCAACAAGCCTTGCTGAACAGTGAACATAAAAACCATAGTAGGCTATGACCAGCAGCGGGATGATTGCAATCCAGTAGGTCGCCATCAAGATAGAGCTGGTGTAGAACAGGTGTCCGAAAACAACCTGCAAAAAGAGCAGCGGCGGAATGGCAAAGTTAATTGCCAGGGCAGTAAGAATCGGGAATTTTTTTATGGTCGGTTTATACAGGATTTCATACTGCGGATCACTCTTTTGAAATTTTTTTATCAAAAGAATAAGGGCTCCTCCAAGAACAGCATTTACAACCAGAATATGAAGGAGAAACAACAACTGTTCCAGCACAATAAAAATCCACGGAGGTGCCGGAATAGTATCAGGGGTTGGAATCAAAGCATTGGGGTCCATACATTACCTCCACCAAAATGAATTTGAATCTGGAATGGACGTAACTTTAACACACTATTACTTTTTTTTGCAAATGTTTAAAACAGATCCGGTGAATAAAAATCTTCAAGCAGAGCAGATCAGCAGTCGGCACGGCTAGTTTTCTCTTATTATCAATAAAAACAAAATGTTAAAACATAAAAACAGCATACAAATCCATGATAGAAAACTGCCGGCACAGTCACCAAGCAGCAAGCTTCGTCAACTGCCTTCGCCCCGGTTTTCCGTCACCAATGGCCAAAGAATCGATCAGTCCCGGCACCTCTGCAGTCATATAAATTGGTTGACTGCACCCCAGGAAGGCACTCCTTACTTTATTTGTCAGGACAAAATTTCTTGTTATGTTAAATGTGGTGTGCCATATCAAAGGTTTTTGGCAGGCAAGAAGAATGAAATGCGGTGGAAGGACAGCGACCCTCCATAGAGCTCATAGGGCTGTTACTTACAGAGAGGGTCGCAATGTTTATCACCGTTGGTTATACCAGCCCACTGGTCAACCAGTAGAACACGATATATACCCCGGCAATGAGCAGAAAAACAGCAGAGATTTTGTGGACATACGGCAGAATCTTTCTCATGCCGCCAACGATTTTGCCCTCTCTTACAAAGGCAATGGCAAGGGTCAGGGAGAGCAGAACCAATGCCACCCCGAAAATATAGGCAAAAAACTGCCAGATCCCTTCCTGGATATCACCCTGGATAATGCTGCTGCCAACCACCGCCATAAAAACGGGCAAGGTACAGCTCATCGAAGTAATACCAAAGCCAACCCCAAATAAAAAGAAGCTCCACAGCCCGATTTTGCGGGGATCACCAATTTTCTGCGCCCAGTTTAACAGAAAGGGAAAAGACATATACTTTCCCATTAACAGCCAGATACCAAGCAGTATGAGTACCACGCCGATACACAGGGCAAACCATGGGATAATGGTGAGAAGAAAATTACCTCCCAGCATAATAATCGAGCCAAATATCAGAAACAGGAAACCGAAACCGCTGGTGACCACAAGTGTAACCCATACGGCCTGGAGAATCCTCACCACAACCGATTTGCCACCAAAGGTCTCTTCGTTGGCACCAAGATAGAGAGTCAGGTAGATCGGTAACATCGAAAAACCGCAGGGATTAACCGCAGAAACCATACCTGCTCCAACCCCATATCCAAGTTTTAAATAATCCGCCACCTGCCCAAGCCATTGAGTTGCCAAAACCTGTAAATCCATAATCATCGCCTTCTATTCGTTCGGTGTAAAAGTAAAACGCCATTTGCAACCTGTACCATATTCATCACTTGCCATTTTGTACACACTGAATTTTGTAATCACCACATCATCGCAAACAGCTCAACAATCCTGTCCGGTTGTGCAAGCTATGCTCCCCCGACAAGTCAAACGAACAAACCATAGAATTTCCATACCGTTTTGAGGTGCTGCCGGTGCCAGACATTTCTTTTCATTCAACTAAAAATGTTTTCCCCAAAAGCCGACGATATGCTATGTTTAAACAAGATTTAACGTGCCGTCGATTCTTTCCGGCACCCTGATTTGAAAGCAGCAAACAAGCATACGAAAGATTTGAGCGATTGCCTTGTCTTCCCTCATTTTCACGGTAGCAAGATATCGGTTCCCCGGGAAACAACAACAAAACAAGCCCTTCCCATTGAAGTTTTATAAGGATTACCTCAAATGCCAGAAGCAACAACCAAACCTCAGTCCACCAGAGCAAAACTGGTTCTGTTTATATGGAAAAACCTGCCACGACTGGTTTTGATTTGCATGATTTTTCTCTCTTTTCTCCTCTTTACTGCTATTTCTGAAGAAAAAGAGCGGCTGGATCAGGAAAAACGGGAGGCGGTTGCCCGGGGAAACTCCGTGTTAAATGTCGTCACCCTGACCGTTTCACCGTCGGTTATTCGTAACAAGATCAATCTGCCGGGTGAAATTGAACCGTGGAACCGTCTGCAACTGCAGGCAAGGGTCGGAGGCAGCATCGTAAAGGTTCAGGTCGAGGAAGGAGATACCGTACAACAGGGGCAGATCGTTGCTGAAATAGAGGATACCGACTACAAAATTGCCCTGCAGCGGGCAAAGGCAGTCTATGCACTGGCAAAAGCCAATTATCAGCGGGATAAAAAAATACACGCAGGCGGTGCGGTCCCCACCGCCGAACTCGAAGCCAAAAAAACCCGTCTGGAAACCGCCAGGGCAGATGTGGAAAATGCTGAATTACTGCTGTCGCGATGTTCGATCACCGCCCCCATATCAGGGGTTATCAATCGACTTGACGCCAAAAAGGGCATGTTTGTTTCGGTCGGAGATCCGGTAGCGGAAATCCTGCAACTGAATCCGGTCAAGGCGGTGGTTGGTATTCCTGAATCTGATATTTCTGAGGTGAGGAAGCTGGAACAGATTGATATTTCCATCACTTCTCTCAATAATCTGGTGGTAACCGGCAAAAAGAAGTTTCTTGCTTCCGCCCCCGATTCCATGGCACGCTCGTATCGCCTTGAGCTTGAAATCGACAACCCGGCAGGAGAGATTTTACCAGGAATGTTCGTTCGTGCCAATGTGGTGAAACAGGTGTTTACCGATGCACTGCAAATACCTTTTTACAGCGTCATCAGCAGAGGTGCTGAACAATACCTGTTTGTCGAAAAAGAAGGTATGGCTGAAAAACGGGCGGTTTCCCTGGGTATTCTTGAAGGATGGCAGGTTCAGGTCACAGAGGGCCTCGCCGCAGGCGAGCACGTCATCATCGAAGGGCAAAGGGATGTGGAAGATGGTCAAAAGGTACAGGTGATAAGAAAGGTCACTGACCTGGGAGACTACACCCTATGATTGTTTCGGATACCGCTGTCAAAAAGAGTACCACCGTCCTAGTACTGGCTGCGATACTGGTGGTTTTCGGTGTCTACAGTTATCAGGTGCTGCCCCGTGAAAGTGAACCGGATATCACCATCCCGAATGTTTTTGTATCGACCAGTTATCGCGGTGTCAGCTCGGAAGATGTTGAGACCTCAATTACCGTCAAAATCGAAAAAAAACTCAAAGGTCTGGACGGACTGAAAAAAATCCAGTCGATCTCCTCAGAAGGTCTTTCGTCGATCAACATAGAGTTTGTTACCGGCACTGATATAGATCAGGCATTGCAGGATGTGAAGGACAAGGTGGATGAAGCCCTTGGCGACCTGCCTTCTGATCTGGAAGATGATCCGATGGTGTTTGAAGTCAATCTGTCCCAGATGCCGATCGCGGTGTTTTCCCTTTCCGGCACCTGTGGTCTCCCCTGCTTGAAAGAAATCGCTGACGACCTGAAGGACAAGATAGAAGGAATAAAAGGAGTCCTTGAAGTCAATGTTACCGGTGGGCTGGAACGGGAAATCCGGGTCGAGGTTTTTTCGGAGAAACTGGCAAGGTATAATCTTTCAATCGGTGATTTACGCAACAAGGTAAGAAGTGAAAACCAGACTACTTCGGGCGGGGCAATCAGCCTTGGCAATGGCCGTTTTCAGCTGCGGGTTCCAGGTGAATTTACCTCACCGGAGGAAATATATGGTCTGGTCGTTGGACAACACAAGGGCAAACCGATATATCTGAAGGATGTCGCCCGGGTGGTTGACGATTTCAAGGAAGAGACTTCCAGATCAAGGCTGAACGGTCAGGCGGCAGTGAATATCTCGGTAAAGAAACGTACCGGTGAAAATATTATCGCAATTGCCAATGCCATAGAGCAAATCATCAATCAGGAAAAATCAGGCTGGCCGCAAAATACCAAAATAGACAAGGTTCTTGATAAATCCCATGATATTAAAAATATGGTGGCAGACCTTGAAAACAATATCTTTTCGGGTCTGATTCTGGTTCTCATTGTCATCTTTTTTGCCATGGGAATACGCAATGCCCTGCTGGTCAGTATTGCCATTCCATTTTCGATGATGTTGAGCTTTACCATCCTGCATGTCATGGGGGTTACGCTGAACATGGTGGTACTTTTCAGTCTGACCCTGGCACTGGGAATGCTGGTTGATAATGCCATTGTTATTATAGAAAATATCTACCGTTTCATGGAACAAGGCGCCGCCAGAATTGATGCGGCAATGAAGGCAACGTCTGAGGTAGCCTATCCGGTTATCGGTTCGACCCTGACCACATTGGCAGCCTTTTTCCCACTCTTGTTCTGGTCTGGGGTGATGGGAGAGTTTATGAAATACATCCCTCTCACCCTGATTATAACCCTGTCATCAAGCCTTTTTGTCGCACTGGTCATCAATCCTGCCCTCGCCTCACTTTTCATCAAGATTAAAACTCCGGCCACAACCGGTGGAACAGAAAAAAATCTGGAAGATATTTCAAGGGCAGTGGAAAAACCTGCACCCGTCAGAGGCCTTCTTCTCACCAATTACAGTAA
>PDWI01003395.1_pt1 | contig 22504 bp, 18 predicted proteins | sample 1430891 | NCBI WGS metagenome assembly PDWI01 (sample SAMN01162508, study PRJNA174530) | Oral metagenome, whole genome shotgun sequencing project. | biome: Marine environment; feature: Marine mammal; material: Swab sample of the gingival sulcus; isolation source: swab sample of gingival sulcus... | reverse complement strand
CAAAACTGCGCTTTCTCTTGGGCTCGAACCAAGGACCCTCTGATTAACAGTCAGATGCTCTAACCAGCTGAGCTAAGAAAGCTTTTGTTTCCTTTTTGCTCTGCAAAGGTAATAAGTTTTTTTGAATACACAAAACTTTTTTCATAGACTTGTGCAACTTATTTTTTAATTCTTTGATTTTCAGAGCGAAAGTTTTGGAAGAAATTTGCTTTAATCGCCGACAAAGGTTGCGTTTAGCACCTCTCGGTAAGCGCTAAAGATTTGACTTTTGGAGATGAAACCTACATAATGTCGTTCCTCATCTACGACAGGGAGCTTCCAAGCGTGCGTCTCATCAAAGATGCGCATTATCTCGGTCATCGGCATATCCATCTTAATTTTATGGCTTGCCGAAATCATCAGTTTGCGAACAGACTTCTCCTCGTATAGCTCTGGGCGGAACATTATATTACGAATACTGTCCAACTCTACAATACCAACAAGGACGCCGTCCTCATTAACCACAGGGAAGGAGTTACGAGGAGAGATAGAAATCACACGCACAAGGTCGCCGAGGTTCATCTCAGGGCGTACAACCTCAAAGTCCGTCTCCAGTACGTGCTCAAGGTTCATCAGCGTCAAAACAGCCGAATCCTTATGGTGCGAAAGCAACTTCCCTTCTTCTGCCAGACGCAGAGAATAAATACTGTGTGGCATAAAAATGCGAATCGTTGCAAATGCCGTAATACAAACCAACATCAAAGGTAAGAAAAGGTTATAGCCACCTGTCAGCTCCGCAATCAAGAAAACACCTGTCAGCGGAGCGTGCATTACCGCCGCCATCAACCCTGCCATACCAAGGACGACATAATTCTTTGATGGCAGATAGACCTTAAGAGGCAAGACATTCAGCACAAAACTAAAGAGGAAGCCAGTGAATGCCCCCACAAAGAGCGTTGGAGCAAACAATCCACCACAACCTCCGCCAGAATTTGTAGAAGCGGAAGCGAAAGCTTTAAGCAAGACTGCACCTGTCATAAAGGCTAGTAGCACCCAAAACGAGCCTCCGAAAGCTTCAAAGAGGCTTCCCTCTAGAATGCGTCCATATTGCCCTGAAACCAGTTGGTCAATGACCTCATAACCTTCTCCATAAAGCGGAGGGAAGACAAAAATAAGTAGCCCCAGCACCGCAGCCGCGATGAAAAAGCGACGGCGATATTGCTTAATCGCCTTAAAACGACCTTCAAGAAAGAATATCGTCTGAGAGAAGAAGTAAGCCATCAGCCCACAAAGAATGCCGAGCAATATCATCATCGGTATCCTATCTACTCGGAATGGCTCTGACGAGGTAAAGTGAAAAAGGCTCTCTCCCCCTGTAAGCATATACGAGACTGCAGCTGCAGAAACTGAACTGATTAGCAGTGGCAAAACGGAAGTCATCGTCAAGTCCAAGAGCAAAACCTCAATCACGAAGACCAAACCAGTAATAGGAGCTTTGAAAATTCCCCCCAAAGCTCCTGCTACACCACAGCCAATAAGCAACATTAGATTACGTTGCTCTAGCCTAAAGATACGCCCAAAGTTAGAGCCAATAGCCGCCCCCGTTAGAACAATCGGCGACTCCGCTCCGACAGAACCTCCGAAACCAATCGTCAAAGCTGAGGCAAAGACCGATGACCAAGTATTGTGCGGTTTGATACGGCTCTTACGTTGAGAGATAGAGCTAAGCACCTTCGTTACGCCGTGTCCTATATCATCTCGCAAAATATAGCGGACAAAGAGTCCACTAAGCAGGATACCAACAGCTGGCAGTCCCAGCGTCAAGTAATACTTCTCGCCTATACCGTTGTGAAGCGAATGGGCAATAAGATGAATCAACCACTTGAGGAAGCAAGAGATGAGCGACATCGTTACACCGATGAAGAAGCTCAGCAAGAGTATAAAATAACGCTCGCTGATGTGCTTCTCTCGCCAAAAGATAAGCCCCTCTAAGAAGTGTGCAATACGTGTTCTATATTTGTTCATTTCCCTGAACCCTTGAGTATTGTTTGAATTGTATAAAAGAGAATAACCGCGTCAAGTCGTAGCGACATATTCTCGTAGTAAAGCCAGTCATAGCTGAGTCTTTCCTTCATTTCGCTGAGCGAACTAGCGTAGCCATAACGCACCATTGCCCAGCTCGTTATCCCTGGGCGGACATTATGCAAGAGGAAAAACTGAGGCACATCTTGGGCAATCTGATTGATATAATAAGCACGCTCTGGGCGAGGTCCTACGAAAGACATATCTCCCTTAAGCACATTCCACAGCTGTGGCAGTTCGTCCAGACGATAGCGCCTTATCCAGCGCCCAAAAGGCGTTATGCGAGGGTCATCATCACGGCTGAGCTGAGGTCCTTGGGCTTCAGCCTCGCGGTACATTGAGCGGAACTTATAAATAGTAAAAGGTCGCCCAAGATAACCGATACGCTCTTGCTTGTAGAAGATCGAGCCTTCCGAACTTCTTCTAACGCGCCAAGCCAAGAAAGCCAAAAGGGGCGAAAGTACAATCCCCCCAAAGAGAGCGCCCACTCTATCAAAGAGCCACTTAACATTCATTGACGACTGACTCATATTCCCCTCCGAGAGGTTAATCAATGGCTTACCGTGTACCGTACGCAAGCGCATCTTCAGCTCCGTCATTCCGAGGTGTAGAGGCGAGAGCTTAATCGCTATTCTTAGCGGATAGAGATGATAGAGTAATGGATTGAGCGAGGCAAAAGGGCAATTTTGCGTAGCAATAATCAATTCCTCAACTTCCCCCTCGGCAACCAAAGTTTTAATTTTCTGCCCAAGCTCATTAACATAAGTCTCTTCCTGCATTTGCTCTGCCTCAAGCTCCAGCTGAGCAACGAGGTTCAAGCCCTGATGACTGCCGAGCCATTGCGCTAGCTCAGCGCCGTGAGCGCCTTCCTTCAGAAGTAAAATGCGTCGTCTAAACTCTGGTTTTACATTCTGTACCAAAAGGACATAAGTAATCAGACTGCGCACGCTATACAGAGCGACAAAGAACAAGGCAAAAAGCCTTAGGAATAACCAAAGATAATAGTCCGCATTGGGCAAAACATCATTGCTCACGACCAAGAAAAAAGCCGAGACGGAGAGGAGCAATGCCGAGGCAAAGCTCGCCGTCAAGTCCGCAAAACGGCTCTTGGCATAAGGCTCATTATAATAGCCTGAGAGCCAATAAACGAAGAGGGCAAAGAGCAAAACAGCTAAAGCGGAGAACAAAGTATTCGCATCGCTGAGATAAGCGCCAAACGCCCCAAAGAATTCCTCCAGTCCCTCAATGCGATAGCGTAAGATATTGAAGACAAAGAGGGCAACAACCGTGCTGAAGCTGTCCCCAAGAATATAGGCTAAGCGGTGCCTGTTTTTTCTATTCATATTGTCTTCCTTAGCTTGTTTTTACGCTTAGATTAAATCTTTTTTCTTGACTTATTTCTCTATGGTCTAATGACCTGTACCTCGCCGTCTAGTCCCAGCTTAATAATTTGTGATGGAGGGGCGCTCTGCCTGTCTTGCTGACGATACTGCACAACGTAATCCACACCCTCAACAATCTCCGAACTAATCTCTGCAAAAAACTTAGGACTAGGGTCTCCACTGACATTTGCAGAGGTTGAAACCACTGGAGCAGACATATAACGACAGAGGTCTCTGCTAAAATCTTCCTTCGTCATTCTCACACCAAGGCTTCCGTCCTCGGCAAGCAAATTCTCAGCGACCCCCTCCGCTCCGTCATAAATAATCGTTATTGGACGAATGGCAAGCTCTATCATATCGTAAGCGACATCAGGCACTTGCGGAATGATACGCTCTAAACCGATGAGGCTATCCACAAGGCAGAGCATACTCTTGGCTTCGGCTCTCTGCTTGAGTGCATAGATTTTCGCTACTGCCTCCGCATTACGTGCATCACAACCCAGCCCCCAGATGGTATCCGTTGGGTAGAGGATAATCCCCCCTTCTCGCATTATTTCGCCTGCTTTTTTCACTTCTTCCCAATAGGGAGGTCTGACTTTTTGCTTTGCCATTTATCTTTTTCTTTGCCTGTTCCTTGAGTTATTTATAGTCCTTTCGCAGTGAATAAATCACTGCTCTGCAACGCTTTTCTGAGCCTTATTTGCAGATTTCCTACAAAGTTAAGCATTTAGCAGATATTTTACAAAGCAAATAAAGCGGAGCTTAGGCAAGGAAGGAGGCACTGAAAGAGAAAAAAGGAGCAGCTCGTCCCTCTTCTCTTTTGTGGCGTCTTGCTTAGTCTAAAAAGTTTATGGGAAAAGTCAAATAACTTTAGCGCTAAGTTTGAAAAAGTTTACCGCTAAACTTCTAAGAGTTTAGCGGTAAACTTTTTAGAATAAATCCAAGGGTTTATAACAAGCTTAAAAACAGCGTATTACAAAAGTCAGAAAAGTATAGAATTTTGCCTTATCTTATTTGATACGAAAAACCTATTTTTCTCAGAAATGCGAACTGAATCTCACAGAAGATTTTTACGATAAATAAGTCTACTTTTTAGTTATTAAATTTTTATCGAATAGCTATTATTTCGGTCATTGAGCCTGCGGTCATTGAGCCTGCCGAAGCGCCGAACCAAAAGTCGCCCCTAGGCAAATGCAGAAATAATAGCTGTATTTAGCCCAAGCGGTACGTTTCGGCGCTTCGAGAAGCTCAGCGACCGAATAGAACCTTAGTCAAAGTTGGCAAACAAATCTTTGAAAATAATCCCAACGCGTAGCCTACGGCTATGTTGATTATAATTAATCAAGTCTTCTGCGTAGCCGTCAAAATACTGAAAATATAGGAATTGATTACGATTTTTCAAGAGCTTAAAGCTAAGCCCTAGCTTAAGAAAGCCAGTCAAATGATTCTTATAAGCAGGCTGCAAATCAAGGTCTATGAACATATTTTTGGCGGGTTTATAAGAAGCGCCCAAAGAGAAATAGCCCCTATAAGACTCAATATCCTCATTGCCATACTGACCTCCAACAGGCAACCAAGCCTTAGCACGCAGTTGCCATCGGCTTCCCAAAGGCTTCAAATAGCTTAAAGAGAAAAAGTTCCACGAACGTGAAGCCTCTTTATCTCGCCCATTAGACTCGTGCTCTAGAGCCAACCACAGAGCGTCGGTAATCCCATCGTCATTGACAAAGAGCTTTACGAAACCAACGGAAGGATTGTAATTCGTCTCGCGGAAAGGCAAAGAGTCGCGGAAAACATCCCAAAAAGATTTCTGCCGATAAGCCAAAAAGGGAAATATCCCCCAAGGCAAAGCAGCATTCGTCAGACGTTGCTTGAAACCAATTTCGAACTTAACATCGCTAGTCTTGGAGGTAAAACCATCTTGTTTAAGCGACGTTCCCCCAACAAGATAATTATCTCCGTATATCGAAAAAGCTGGCAAGGACTTTATATAATCAATTTCCTCTTCTGATTGAGCCTTTATTTTCACTGATGATAAAAGCAAAAGCAGAAACAATAGACTTAATTTAGACAATTTCATAAATTATTTTTTAGGCGATAAGTTTTAATAAGGTCTGAAGACTTCCCTTGAAGCCCAATTATTACAAAAATACAAAAAAACAGATATTAGCCTAGGCAAATGTTTCTTAAGCTTAGCAAAAGGTCAAAAAAAATAAAAGGTTCCTATCTCCCGACAGGAACCTTTTCATTAACCTTAAAATCTAATACCATGAAAAACACACTACAAATATAAATGCTTTATCTTAAATCTCCAAATACAAACACCTTATTTAATTAAAAATTTCAAACTTTTTGGCGAAGTTAAGTCAAAAACATAAAACACCCACAGCAAAAATAGAGCTAACTATTCTCTTTCAATCGCCCAAATGCTCTATATAAGTTAAGCAACTTCAAGGCTTTAATCGCAGGGCTAAAGAGGATATTTGCCTTCATCAACTTGATTAAAAGCCCCTCAAAGAGCCCAAGAAAATCAAGTAAAAAGAGCAAATGCCAGCTCTCAAGAAAGGTATAAGTCCGCAAAAGGCTGATGTGCGCCTCAGCAAACAAAGTTCGATGTCGAGCAAGATTAGCCACATAGCGCGCCAAGGTCTGCAGAAAAGCCTCATCATCTTCTTTCAGACTGTGCTTGACTGGCGCGTCAATATGCTGAACAGCAAGCTTATGTTTCGCCAAGTCCGCCCCCCAAAGCGCATCTTCATAGCCCATTCCGACCTTGGGAAAAGGACGAGCCTCAAGCAAAGCCTTCGGCAGGGCGAAAGCCATCGTGATGAAGGACTGATAAGGCTTAGCCTTGCGCTGAGCGAGACTTCTCATCTCAATCTGCGTACCATAGCGATAGCGCAGACGATTATCAGCCCTCAAGTCCGCCTTATCGTAGCGAAAGCCCCCATAAATAAGAACCTTCGGATACTTCGCCATTGCCTCTAGGTACTTTTTAATCGTCCCTTTGTCTGGCAGAACGTCTGCATCAAAAAACAAAAGCTGAGCATAGCGCGCACTACTTCCAAGCGCATTCCGAACTTGACTGGCACCTCTATTTTCACGAAACTTGATAACTGATGTATGTGGATAATGCTGAGGATAAGCAGCAAAGAGCGTGGCGTAGGCTTCAGCTGAAGCGTCATTACCAATTAAGATTTCATAAGTTAAGTTGTTGATTTCACGCAAGTCTTCCGTAATTACTTGGAGCAAAGCCGAGCAATCGTAGTTATAAACAGGGATAAGGATTGAGACTTGCATAGGGCTTAAAGGCTGTGATGATTAGACGCTAACGACTAAGTGCATAAAGTCCTCCTGCCATCGCCTGAATGAAGCCGTCAAGCTCCAGCTCGAAAAGCTGATTACTCAGCGAAAGCATATCTTCGCCAAGGCGACGCGCAAGGTCATTGATATGGATTGGTTGCTCTTCCTTTATCAACTGCAACAAGGGATTATCCAAAGGCGCTTCCTCTGCTTCAAAAGGAAGCTCCTGAACGAGCGTTTCCTCTTTCTGCTCCCAGCCCATCAGACGAACAATATCTTCAGCGGAAGTTACGAGAGCACCTTTCATCGTTGAGATAAGCTGATTACAGCCTTCGCTGTATCTATCGCCCACTCTCCCTGGGATAGCTAAAACCTCTCTATCATAATCAATGGCAAGGTTTGCCGTTGAGAGCGAACCGCTTTTCGCGCCTGCTTCGACAACTAAAGTCGCATCGCTTAGCCCCGCAATAATGCGATTTCGTCCAATGAAATAATAACGCTCGGGCTTCGTGAAAGGCGGATATTCGCTGATAATAGCGCCGTTCTGCATAATTGCCTCCGCATCTCTGCTATGACGCGCAGGGTAAACTCTATCCAAGCCGTGAGCAAGGACAGCCACCGTCGGCAGACCTTTGGCAAGCGCCTGACGATGAGCGGTAATATCTACGCCATAAGCCAAACCACTTGTGATAAGCGCTTGAGGAAAGATTTCGGAGAGGTCGCCAATGATACGCTCTGTCATCTGCTGACCATAGTAGCTGATATTACGTGTGCCGACGACACTGAGCGCGAAGTCCTGAGACCATTTGTCATAATTCCCCTTAGCATATAGCACGATAGGCGCATCAGGACATTCCCTTAAGCGTGCAGGATAGTCTTCGTCAGCAATAAAGTATATGCGCACCTCATTCTGTTCGCACCAAGAGACAATCTGCTCCGCTTCAGTAAGGAGGGAAGGACGATAAAGCTCTTTCAAGATGCGCTCCTGAATTTTCGGGAAAGCCAAACGAAGAGCGTCCTTATGTTCAAAAAGAGTCCCCACATCGCCGAGCTTCTCAAGGAGAAGCCTTGCGTTGTGAGGACCTATATATTTAGCCTTGGAGAGGGCTACCTGATAGACTTTAGTTGGATAAGTCATAGCCTTGTTTTGGATTATTTTTCTTGCCGAAGCAAAGCAGTTCAAGAAGTGTATTCTTCCTTATGATACGAATAACAATCAGGCACAAAGCAATGACCCAAGCAGCGTAAAGGACTGAGAAAAGCACCTCTACAGAGAAGAGGCTATCTACACGTGGACGTAGCTCTCGCAGATAATCGCCTGCCGTAGGAATAGAAAAAAGGAAGAAGAAATGCATAAAATAAATGCTTCTGCTCTCTCGCCCAAGATAAGCGAAGAGCTTATTTACTTTATTGCTGGCGCTTGTTACCATTCGGTGAACAGCCCCCCAAGCCGTCAAGACACCAAAGAAACTTGCTTGTATACCTTGAGGCGAAGACGGCTTAGCGCCAAGTCCCATTTGAACCTGATGATAGATAAAATAGAAGAAAAGTAGAGCCGTCGTTCCCCAGACCTTATCTTTTTTGAAGAAGTCCGCCAGCTGAGGATAGCGACGGAAGAAATAACCAATCACAAAGCAGTGATAGAGGTAATCCATCTTCTCCCAAGAAATAATCTTATAAAGTTCAACATCTTTGACGAGAAGGTAATCGTTAAACTTCGCGACGAAGAGCACACTTAACAGCGCCAAAGCAATCTCGCCATAGGGGCGTTGCTTGCTCGGAATGAATGAAGCCACGAGACGGACAAGCCAAAAGAGCAAGAACATCAAGAAGAGCACCCAAGTAAACCAGTAACCGCCGTGATGAGCATCGTGCAAGATTTGATCAAAGGTCAGCCCCTTGATGATACAATAGAGTGTAGGAAGTAGAATAAGGGGAAGCAAAAGCTGAACGCTTTTCTTCTTCCAGTAGGCAAGAATGCCCTCAAGGTCAAAGCTAACTTCCGAACCAGAGAAATAACCTGCTAAGAGCATAAAGATTGGCATATCAATGCTCAGCAAGATAGCTCTCCAAGGCGAGAAGCAAGCGTTCCCAAAGCCAAAAAAGAAACTATGGCTAATGACGACAAAACAAATCGTCAAGCCCTTCAAAACGTCCAAAGCAAGTGAATGTTGCTTTCCTTTCATTCTGATGTAATTATTAGTTATCTGTGATACAATAAAGACTTAGGTTTACACGTGCCTTTCGGCGTGGTAGCTTGAGCGAACGAGAGGACCACTCTCTATTCGGTCAATCTTTTTCTCGAGCGCTAAGATGCGGAGCTTAGCAAACTGCCGTGGGTGTATATACTCTACCACAGGCAAGTGCTTACGCGTTGGCTGAAGGTACTGCCCAATCGTCAGCACTGAGACGCCGATGCGTTTGATGTCGTCCATCAGTTCAAGGACTTCTTCTTCCGTCTCTCCCAAGCCGAGCATTATCCCTGTCTTAGCTCTCATACCAGAAGCAGCAATACGTTCCAAAACAGCTAAGCTCATATCATAGGTTGCCGTATGACGAACGGAAGGCGTTAGGCGTCTGACAGTCTCAAGATTATGCGAAATCACACGAGGCTTAAGCGCAATAATCTTATCAACAAGCTCCAGCTCGCCGTTAAAGTCTGGGATTAAGACTTCAATATTTACCTCAGGCGTTAGCTCTTGTATCGCCTGAATCGTCTTAACCCAATGCTCAGCACCGTAGTCAGGCAAGTCATCTCTATCTACACTTGTCAGCACCGCATACTTCAAGCCCATCTTCTTGATACTCTGAGCCACCTTAATAGGTTCAAGAGGATCAAGGGGCGGAGGGTTCTTCCCACTCTGCGTATTGCAGAAGCGACAGGCACGCGTGCAGATAGCGCCTCCAATCATAAAGGTCGCCGTTCCAGCATTCCAGCACTCACCTTGGTTGGGGCATTTCCCCGAAGAGCAAATCGTATTAAGACCGTGTCCCTCAATCGTGCTTTTGGTATGCGTAAAGGTGCTGTTATCTCCTAACTTAACTTTCAGCCACTCGGGCTTACGAACGCGTTTGACCTTATCTGTTTTCTCCTTATTTTCTTCCAAGTCTTTTTCTTCTTTCTAAACCGTTAATTTGCTAAGCTAGCAAGCTTACTGAATAAGTTACTAGTCTTACAAATTATTTAACAGATAGTTAGCCATTTTGTTGTAGAGGTGCAAGCGCGTCTTACCTCCATAAATGCTGTGGTCTTTATCTGTATAAATGGCCATATCGAATGGGATATTGTGCTGTACCAACTGCTCAGCAAACTGCATTGTATTCTGTAAATGCACATTATCGTCGGCACTTCCGTGTATAAGAAGAAGCTTTCCTTGTAGATTCTTCGCAGCCTTAAGCACTGAGCTAGCCTCGTAGCCCCTTGGGTTCTCCTGTGGCGTACGCATATAACGCTCCGTATAAACAGTATCATAGAATGCCCAATCCGTTACAGGAGCAACGGCAATACCGAGCTTAAACGTTCCCTCGCCGTGGCAAAGACTCATTAGCGTATTATAACCGCCAAAGCTCCAACCCCAAATCGCCATTCTCTCACTATCAATATAAGGTAAAGCCCCTAGGCTCTTAGCTGCCTCTATTTGGTCGTGGCTTTCCTTTACGCCAAGGTTTTGATAAGTGCATTTGCGCCACTCTTCGCCCCTTGCACCTGTGCCACGTCCGTCCACGCAGGCAACGATAATGCCCTTACTTGCGAGGTAGTATTCCCAGCCGAAGCCGTATCTGTCTAGCACTTGTTGCGAATTAGGGCCACTATACTGCACCATTAGGAGCGGATACTTTTTATTTGGATTGAAGTCTGCAGGCTTAACAATCCAGCCATTAAGCTTCAGATTATCAGCCGTTTTAACTGTAATTAACTCCTTCTGAGCAAATTTATGCGAGCGAAGACGCATATTAAGGAGGCGGTTATTCTCCAAGACACGGAGCGGTTTTTCCTTTCCTGTCTTATAAATAGCCGTAACCGTTGGCTCGTTAAAGCTAGAATATGTGCCAATAAAGTAGTCAAAGCTATCCGAGAAGATGGCATTCTGTGTGCCACCGTCTGCAAGCAATGCCTCAGCACGTCCGCCCTTTGTGCGATAGATAGCGCGTTGCATTGGACTTTTGTCTGCAGACTGATAGTAGGCTCTGCCCTTAGCGTCTAAGCCATAGAAATTTGTCACGTCCCACTTACCTTTAGTTAGACGGCTCTTGATACGTCCGTTATGCCCAAAGAGATAGAGCTGAGCATAGCCACTACGCTCACTGATATAGGCAAAACCACCCTTTGTGAAGCGCAGACTTTGGATATTTTCACTGTCAATGTAGCACTTATTGCGCTCATTAAAAATCTTTCTTGGCACAAGGCTCTTAGCATCTACGTAATAGATTGAGAAATCATTCTGATGACGGTTAAGCGTCATCACTGCGAGCTTGTTCTCACCATTGAATTCAATACGAGGGATATAATAGCGATCCTCCGCTTTAATTTTAATGTTCTTATTCTGACGCTTATCTACATAATAGATATGTGTACTGACTACCGAGTTCGCTGTCCCAGGGATTGGATACTTGTAAACGTAATCTTTTGGATAGTCGTTGCCAAGATAGAAAGGCATACGATACTCAAGGACTTTGCTTTCATTCGTCTTAACGTAAGCAAGCGCCGAAGAGTCATCTGCCCAAGACATTAGGTTGGTTACGCTAAACTCTTCTTCATAAACCCAATCCGTGATACCATTCATCACTTGATTGGCACGCGCATCTTTAGTTACCTGCACCTCTGTATTGAAGTCAAACTTCTTAATGAAGATATTCCCCTCACGTACAAAGGCAACCATTCTGCCATTCGGACTGAAAGTAGGAATCATCACCTTCCCTTTGGTCTCACTCAAAGGCTCAACGCGGTTACGGCGAACGTCATAATGAAAAACATTAGCCTTAGACGAACGGCGGTAGATATGTTCCTTGTCTGTATAAATTAGGATATGTCTGCCGTCAGCAGAGATTTGATAATCATCAAAAGTTTTGAAGTCGCAGTTCAAGGCCTTCTCAGTAGAGAAAAGCGTCCCAGCTATCTGACCTGTAGAGAAGTCGTAACGCAGAATGGCATTTTTGTCGTGCGACATCATACTATAATGCTTGCCGTCAGGCAATGAGCGCATACCATAACCAGCGGGACGAGCGTAGAACTGTCCATATACAATATCTTGCAAATCTACAGGCGTTTGACCTGTTTGAGCCTTAATGCCACCTAGCATAGCGAGGCTCATTCCTAGGATAAACAATGTTTTCTTTATCATAACTTCTCTATTTTGTTTTATTTATTTCCTTAATATCCACTATCTGCTATAGATACTACAAATATACTTAATTATTGCCTTATTCTCATTAGAATAGGGTTTAAGCTTATTAAGATAGAAACTTTCACATACAGAGAGCGCTTATTAACAGCACATTAAACGAAAGACGGATAAATGCCGAAGCACCTATCCGTCCAACTTTATCGCCAAGGCTTTACGCCGAAATCTCTTACTCTTTATTGACAGCTAACTCTCCTTTCAAATCAGGACTATAAGTAAAGTTTATTTCTCCTATGAGCCAGTCCCTTTTTTTTAGCACAAGGGTGTAGGATTTCCCTACTTCAAAACCTCCGAGGACTGCGAACAAATCATATAGACAGATACAGTCTGCTACAGGTTCGCCTTCTTGAGGGGGAAGTGGACTGAAAGAGACATATAAACGTTCTTCTTTTAGCAGACTCTCAATCTTGAAGGACTTAACTGAACTAGCACAATTATGCCCCATATTGTGGTAGATTACCTTGACTTGTCCTCCTTGGACAGCTTCCCAAGTAATCGCTTCTGCCCTCTCTGAGGCTCTGAGGCTTCTGAATCCTTTACAATCAGAACTAGTAAAGCTCTTAACTTCGCCAAAGCTCTTGTTAATAATAACTTCCTTTTTCTCGCCATCACAAGCAGGCAAAGCAAAAAGTAATAGGCTTATCGCCATAAACTGAAATACCTTTTTCATAATCATTCTTTTGTTAAGTTCCAATAACAGAGTTAATACACTGCGCAATTTAACGATTTCCAGCAATATCTGCAAGCAAAAGCCTAAAAACTTAAGTATCTATTCCGCTTATAATCACGGCACTTAGCGCGGGTATTTTATGCAAAGTTATCTACAGCTTTTGCGCCCGTTTTCTGTAGCACAAGAATGTGAAAGAATTTGGATTTCCATTAGCTCGCGAAAGTTTTCCCATAAACTTTTGAAAACTTAGCGCTAAACTCAAAAAAGTTTTTGGGAAAAGTCAAATGACTTTATGGGAAAACTTTTTCGTCCGAAGCTAAGGGCAGAAGAAAACAAACCTTAACACTCTATTAATCAAAAGCTTTTATCTTAAAATATAAATAAGAATGACGGATAAGTTTTGCTTAAAACTTATCCGTCATTTCACCAAAAAGAAAACGCTATTTCTTATTATAGTTTTTAAGCTCCAAAGTCTTTTCGTAATCAGCAGTGTAGACAAAAGAAAGCGTTGCAAGTACCCACTTCTCTCTTTTGAAGACAAGCAAATAAGACTTGCCAAGTTCAAAGCCTCCGAGTTTCGCGCCTAAGTTATAGAGACACTGACATTTAGGTTGAGGTCCATTCTTCACCTCCTCCATAACAATCAGCTTACCGTCTCCAGAAATCGTCCTAATGCTGAAGGAATTATCTCGCTCACAGTAATCTTGAAGATTAAGATGCTTAAACTCTAAATAACCATCTTTGACCGCTTTTAATACAAGCGTCTCAACAGGCTTTACTTTTGCGGTTAAGCTACGAAGTGCACCCTTTTGACAGCCTGAGTTCGTAAAGTCTTTCGTTACTCCTAATTCGGTCTTCATAGGAAGGATAGTTTCCTTGCTATCACAAGCAAACAAGCCCAAAACGAAGAGGCTCATTACAATAAATTGAAATATCTGTTTCATAAGCTATTTTCTATTTTTAAGTTAAAACAATCATAGTTAATCCAATAGCGCAAGTTAGTAAAAAAAAGTCAAAATATCAAGTTATCCAATAATGATATAGCCTATTCCGTTCCGAAATTTGTCAAGTTTTGCTAACAATTCTTCTACAAAGGGGCAAAATAGATTTGAAAGCGTCATTGTAGACACAGCAAAAAATGCCTAACTTTGTTAAGTACAGATTATCAATTAAATACAATACAAATTATGCGAACAGTCAAACAGCTTATTTATCTTACTTTGTTGGCAAGCACCTTCTTAAGTTGCATAGACAAAGAAGAACCAAAGACTCCAATCGACCCAAAGCCCATAGAACAAGAGCAAATAAAGCCTGAGCTGAAGACATTTGTCTTCAAGAAAGAGCTGAACAAAGGGCTTATTCCCTTTGACATTGTGGGGGCGATTAAGGATAAGAGCATTACAGTTACCTTAGATAAGAAGCTTAAAATCAAGGAGCTTATCCCAAGCTTTACGACAAGTGATGAAACGGAAGTTTTGATTAAAAAGGTCAAGCAAGTCTCTGGCAAGACTGCCTTAGACATTACAAAGCCTGTAAGCTACACACTCGTATCGAAGACGAAAACCGAAGCGACTTATGAGCTTAAAATAAATTATATCACCGATGCTGCCACAAGCTTCACAAAGCTTAGTCTGATGAAAGCGCAGAACCCTTCGTTAGAAGCAGACCTTATGCCAACGCTAGACGACAAAGGCAATTATGTCTTCGAAAGCACTTCAAGCGATACGAGCTATATCCCTAGCTTTGAGACCGAAGCGAAGGAAGTCCTTATTGGCGACAAGAAGCAGGAGAGTGGCGTTACGCTCGTGGACTTTACACAGCCAGTGCTTTATACATTGATTTCTAAGGAAGGCTTTAAGCAGAGCTTTACCGTTATCGTCAAGCCTAAGCAAGAGGCAGAAATTACCATTGCGAAGCTCATCATTAAGACGAAAGACGGACAAGAGATTACCTCAAAGAAAGACTATCTTAAGGCAAGCTTTGAGTTTGTGATGGAAGACGGCAAGAAGACTTATAAGGGCAAAATCCGCGGTCGTGGCAACTCAACTTGGGGACGTCCAAAGAAGCCTTACAAAATTAAGCTCAAAGACAAGGAGTCGCTCTTCGGAATGAAGGCGGAGAAAAAGTGGGTACTCCTAGCGAATCACTTAGACCCAACGATGATGCTAACGGCTACAGCGATGAAAGTTGGAGAACAGCTTGAGATACCTTATACCAATCATATCATTCCTATTGACGTAACAATTAACGGCGTTTATCGCGGGCAGTACAACCTAACTGAACAAGTCGAAGTTAAGAAAAACCGCGTAAACGTCGAGGACGGCGTACTTCTTGAGCTGGACACTTACTTTGATGAGGATTATAAATTCAAGACGAATTTCTACAGACTGCCTGTAAACTTCAAGTATCCAAAAGATAACAAAGGCGAAAATGCTCAGATAATGGCAAAAACTGAAGAAGAGCTAAATCAATTAGAAAGCTTAGTAGCGAGCTACCAGTTCCCTAACAATAATTATTTGGATTACTTCGATAAAGAAGCTTTTGTTAAATACCTCGTCGTGCAAGCTCTAGCATCTAATAGAGAAATCAATCACCCTAAGAGTACTTATATGCACAAGCCAAAAGATGGTAAGTTCACGATGGGACCTCTCTGGGACTTTGATTGGGCTTATGGTTACAACAGTCATCAGCACTTCACAACTTATACCCAGCCTATCTTTGTAGAAAGCAATAGTATGGCTGGGGCTAGTTTCTTCAGTCGTATCGCTTCCGACCCAAAAGTTGCGCAGTTACTTAAAGAGACTTGGCAGGGCTATAGAGCAGAGCACTTCGATGCGCTCCTAAGCTATTTGGATAAGTATTACGAAGATCAGAAGGCTTCACGAGCAAAAGACTACGAAGTTTGGCATACAGGTTCAGGTGATTTCGATGCCGAATATCAAACGCTTCGCACTTGGCTCATCAATAGAGCGAATTTCCTAGACCAAGAGTTTAATAAGCTTTAGAGGTAATAAACAAAAATAATAAGGGCTGGAGATTTCTCTCCAGCCCTTATTATATAAATGATTGAAGCGTCTTACTTCTTAGCTTCGACCTTCTTCTCTGCAAGCGGACGAAGGATTAGTTCAATCTCATTATTCTGCCCCATCAGTTGCTTAAGCAGAGCTTGCACTTCCTCTTTCTTAAGACTCTTGACAAACTTTTCGTAGTCGTTTACGTAGTCTTGACCATAAGTCGTTGGGAAGTAGTAACGCTTAAGGCTTGAGAGCCAGTAGCTGTTTTCCTTAAGTTGCTCTTTGTGCTTCTTAAGCGTGCTCTTAATCGCTTTATCAAAATACTCTTCCTTCACTCCATTCTTGATGATGTCGCTAAGCTCCTTGCGCACAAGTCCGTTAAGGTACTCCGCTTTGCTAGGCTCTGTTTGGAAGAAAATCTGCAAGCTCATCAGACCGTTTGGATAACGCTCAATAGAAGCGCCTGTACCTACACCGTAAGTTCCGCCTTCCTTCTCACGGATAGAAGCCGTATAAGCTTGATCTAGGATTTCGCTAAGCATATAAGCAAGGTACTTATTACGACGTGTGTAATCAACCTTACCCGTGAAGATATCCAGTACTAAGCCCATAGGCGTTGTGAGCTTTTTCTCATAATGCTTCACGTGCTTACCCTTAGCAATGCCTTTAATCATCTTAAATGGCACTTTAGAACGCTTTGAACCTTTCGGAAGTGAAGCGATATAAGTCTCTACAAGTGGGCGTAGTTTAGCTTCATCTACATTACCAACGAAGACGAAAGTAAAGCCACGAACGCCATTGAAGCACTGCTTAGCAACCTTCATAATACGCTTATAGTCGAGCTGCTTAACCTCATCTTCAGTAAGCGAAAGCTTATAAGGGTCATTAGGATAAGCGATGCGCGCAATCGTATCACTGATACCACTCATTGGGTTTGCCTTAGCAGCCTTGATACTGCTGATGACACGCTCTTGATAAGTCTTAAAGGCAGTCTCGTCGCTACGCTTAGCAGTAAAGTTGAGATAAAGCATCTGCAGCATCGTCTCTAGGTCATCGCCAACGCAAGAACCACTAACATTGTCTGTCGTTTCGCCGATGCTTAATGAAGCCGAAGCGATACGACCTGTTAGGATTTTTGTAAGCTGGTTGTTGTCATACTCAGCAAGTCCGCCAAGGTTCATCACAGAAGGCATTGTCTTCAGCGTAAGGCGGTCTACTTTCTTACGGAGACCAAGCGTACCACCAAGGCGAGAACCTGACAGAAGGATTTCATCTTCTTTCAGCTTCGTTGGCTTAATGACAACCTTCGCTCCGTTACTCAACATCCAAACCTTAGAACCGAAAGCACCCTTTTTCACCTTAACAATCTTACCAGCCTTAGGCTTTGTCTCCATTAGCTTCATATCGCTAACTTCTTCCTTATAAGGCTCAACCTTTTGCTTTCCAGCTTGGTTGAACATCGCTAGAAGCTCAGCCTTAGTAGGCGTCTTAACCTCTTTCTTCTGTGGTCCTGTATAAGCAACAAGCTTGTCCTTCTCAGAGAGCATTTTTTGCACTGCCTTATTGATCGCATCAAGCTTAACCACGCCATCTAATTGCTTATCTAGGTCGTATTCAACCTTAGCATCAAGCAGGTAACCGCCTTGCTTTGTGAAGAGCTGAACGCATTGGTTAGCATAAGTACCGTTCTTGCGGTTCTTGCGCTCTGCGTAGCGTTTTTTCGCCGTTACCATATAGTCTTTCTTCGCGCGGTCAAACTCCGTAGCAGTGAAACCATAACGTTTGATACGCTCAATCTCACGAACAAGAGCATCTAAGCCTTCTTTCGTTTTTTGGTCTTTGATTTGTGCAGAGAAATAAGCACAATTAACACCGTAAGCTACACCTGCAAAAGGCATTACGCTGAATGAAGCCGAAAGGAATGGAGGGTTAGGCTTCTGCAAAATCTCCGCAAAACGTGCATTTGTCATCTGCGAAATAAGCGCAAAGAGATAATCATTTGCATAATCAATCATTGTACCCTTTAGATTATTAGGCAGATCGTCCACGCGGAACTGAATGTCTACTCTTGTGCGTCCTACTTCAGGGTCTGTAGCAATCGCTACGATTGTAGAGTCTCCTCTTGTAACTGTTTGATAAGTACGTTCTGCAGGGTTTACTGGCTTAGGAATGTCAGCAAAGATACGCTTAATGCTCGCCTCAACCTTATTTACATCAACATCTCCGACGATGATGACAGCTTGAAGGTCTGGACGATACCACTTCTTATAGTAATCTCTTAGCTCTTTGTACTTAAAGTTACGCACCACGTCCATACTACCAATAGGGAAGCGGTCGCCGTACTTAGTAGAAGGAAGTCCTTGCTTAATCAAGGAGAACATCGTACGCAAGTTACCATTATCACGGCTACGCCACTCTTCTTGGATAACGCCACGCTCGGCATCAATCTCCTTATCCGCAAGCGTAATGGCACTACTCCAGTCGTGTAAAATTAGAACACAAGAGTCAATCACCTGCTGCTCCTTACTTGGCACATTCATCAGCGTATAAACCGTTTCATCAAAACCTGTGTAAGCGTTGATGTTAGAGCCAAAAGAAACGCCCTTAGTCTCAAGGTAGTTGATAATGCCCTTATCAGGGAAATTCTTCGTTCCGTTGAAAGCCATATGCTCTAGGAAGTGAGCCAAGCCACTTTGGCTGTCCTTCTCCAAGATTGAACCGACACGCTGAGCAATGTAGAACTCTGCTCTGCCTTCAGGCTTCTCATTATGACGGATAAAATACGTTAGCCCATTGTCTAGCTGACCTGTACGGATAGCAGAGTCAAGGGGTAACTTAGGTATCTGAGCCTCTGCCTTTGGGGCAGAAGTCAGCGTAAACATCGCTAGCCCTACGGCGAGGACTGAGCGCAACATTTTGAATTTCTTCATAATACTTTTATTATAACTACTATATTTTTCCTTCCTCAAATATAAGCTTTTTTGCTGAAAAGACGCACTGATAAGCAGTCTTCTGGAGCATAAAGCTCATAAAACGTCCAATTCCCTAAGGCTTCATTCCTTATTTCACAGCGCTGTGAAAAGTATTTCACGACGGTGTGTAATTTCTTTCACAAGGCTGTGAAATGAAAACTTATTCAGAAGCTATTATAAGAACTTCTCCAAGTCGGATTTATCTAGCATCTGAACCTCAATGCTTCCGCCTGAAGACTTTTTTGTCGTAACGCTTTCGTGTCTGACATAAGCCTTGATATCTGCACCACTGCTCGCCTTGAGGAAAAGATTAGGGGACTCGCCCGAAACCTCGACATCTGAACCCGAACTAAGAGAAAAGAACGCGTCTTTCTCCACATCAATACGAAGCTTCGCCTCCGAACCAGAACTGCCCTTAAAATGAACTTCCTTAGCTTTGATCGTGCCATCTAGCCTAGCTCCACTGCTGAGTCTAATACCTGCCGTCTCTTTCTGTTCAAACGCTCCTTTTATCTTGCCAGAAGAAGAACTTTCTATTACAAGATGATTGCTCTTAATTGGGCTCCCGAAAGTAATGTGACCATTAGAATGCCCAGCAAGCGAAAGCGTGTCAATAGCCCATTGTCCCTTACAAATGATGGAGCTAGAGCTTGCAGCGCATAGCCCTCTTAAGTTCTTCAAGCCAAGCTTAACCAAGACCTTAGAACTATTAAAAGGAATCCCCTTGAGCGTAATATGATCATTCTTAACAGAGACACCTTTGCTCTTGCTAAAGCGTTCGTCTTCGCCATAGACCTGTTTTACCTTATCAAGGTCATAACTAACGACATAGGTGCTGTCTTTCTTGACAACCTTAACGAAAGGAGCTAAGTCCTCACTGCAGACAATGTCAATCGTATCCGCTTGGCTAGGCGAAACCTCAACGTTAATCGCCAAAGCAACCTTCACAGAGTAACGAGCATCGGCGTTCTCATCAGGCACCCATTCGGAAAAATTCATATCACAAGCACTAAGTGCCAAGCTCAAACAGCCCAAGAGAGCTGTCAATAATGTACTAATCTTGCTCATAATTTTGTTGTATTTAATGTGTCAAAAATCTAAACTTCAAGCTTCTTTAGGCGCGTGTAGAGGTAATACCCTAGCAAAACATCCACTGCGACAAAGAAGAGAACAAAAAGCGTGCTCAGCATATCCATAGCTTCGTAATTGCCATTGACGAAGTCCATCACTTTATCATAAAGAACTTGGTTCTTCATAAAGCCTTCAACGCCATAAAGCACCGTGCGAAAAGCCAGCACCCAAACAACGAAATAGTACAGACAGCCAAGGAAAAATGCCTTGAAATAGCTCTTACGCTGAACAAGCTGTATGCCTATCGTCAAGAGGAAAATCAGACTAAACGCCGAGACGCCGACAGAGAAGCGCAAGTTCTTGAAGTAGAAGCTTATCATTTCAAAGCTTAAGCTGAGCGAGATAAACTTCGGAGCAAGCAACCAATCAATAAGAAGCGTTACATAAGTCGTCACGAAAGCAAGCAAGTTAATCATCAGTACAGTCAAGGACATTGCGACGACCTTCTCCCAGAGATTAGCGGGCAGTAAGCTAAAAACAATGGGCTTACTGTGCTGACAACGCTTATTGATATAGAGCGTCGAAGCAATGAAGATGACAGGCCAAATGAAAGCAAAGCGTTCATAGACGCTGAAGCCTGTAAACCACGAAAGGGAAATATCGTAGTTAAACAGCACGCCCATTCGTGCAACGACATTGAAAAAGAGGACAATCAAGCCCAAACCAATGAACAAGTTACGGCGATAACTTTGGTAATCAAGCCTCAGCAAAAGCTGTACCCGTCCCCACCACGTTTGATTATAATGCTGTATTGTATCCATAATCCAAGGGTATTTAGCAATTCATTTCCTTTATTAACTCTAAGACTTCTGCCGTCGTTAGCCCAAGCACTTCGCACTTGCGGATAAGTCGTGGCAGTTCTTCTTCCTTTAGTTCCTTCAGACGTAAGGCTCTGACACGCTCCAGTGCGTCAGGACTGACGAAGAAGCCCAAGCCTCTCTGCGTATAGATAAGCCCTGCGATTTCGAGCCTTTCATAAGCTCTCACGACAGTGTTCGGCGTTACTTCGCAGTCTCCTGCCATCTCTCGCACCGAAGGTATCTTATCATCAGCCTTATACTCGCCAAGCAAGACCCTGTCTACGACCAAGTCCACAATCTGAGCAAAGCCAACATAATTCTGTTTCTTGTATATCATAATCTTAGTTTTCTATGCGTTTAAGCTTCATTGCAATCAGCACAAAGAGGATTGTATCAATGACAGCAAAGCCAAAAAGTGCTAACCATTCAATTGTCTTCTGATCTAAGCTATCTAAATAAGCGTTAAGCCAAGTGTCATTCACCGAGATAGAGATGAACATCAAGACGACACACCACCAAACAAGTGCGCCAATGCCAAAGCCAACGAAAAATTTCTTATACCTAATAGAGAAATAAATAGACGTTAGCACTGCCGAGCCAACAGCCAAAGAGGCTGTAAAGAAATTGCGTAGGTGCTGACTATCCATAAAGATTTCACTGCAAATATCTTTCGTCAAGTCGCTCATTCCCAGCGTTGCAACGTTGGGAGCAAGGAGGTAATCAATCACAACCGTTAGGTAAGTTACGCCCCAAGCGCCTATCAAAGCAAACAGGAAGTAAGAGACAAGTGCGACAACCTTCTCCCAGAGATTAGCAGGAATTAAGGCGAAAGTCATCGGTTTGCTGTTGCGCACGAACTTGTTAAAGAACCATGGAAGCGTAAACAAAAAGAGCATTCCAATCCAAACAGCACGCACGAAGAAGTCCGTGCCACTCTGTTCTGAGACAAGGAGATTATCAACATTAAAATTAAATATGTAATCTAGTCGCGGGAAGATAACCAGACCAATGACAATCCATAGCCCAAGCCACAGCGTCGTCTTGTGGAAATTCGCCCACAAAGCTCTTATTATTAAAGCGATGCGTCCCATAGAGCTACCGCATTGTTTTATATCTTTTGTCTTCATTTTCTTATTATTTCTTTCATTGTTTGTTATTCAAATTTTCCAATCGGAGGAAATCCTCTTCCCCTTCAAAGACTTGAAGGGGTGGACACGAACGATAGTGAGTGGACGGGGTAGTGTGATGTACACGAAGAACTTTCACTATTAAGGTGATACTACCCCGTCAGTTGCAGTCGCTTCGCTCCTTTACTGCCACCCCTTCGAGTCTTCGAAGGGGAAACAAAATGCCCACATCACTAAGCTGTCATCAGCAAAAATCTCCTCTATTCTTCTTGATGAAACAATGGGTTAAGTTCCAAACGTTTCATTACTTCATCTAAATTTTGAAACACATCTTTCACAGGAATATGTATCACTTCTAAACCAAGACTTTTAAGATAGTTATCTCGCTCAATATCATAAGTCCCTTTATTATTATGACTATAACCGTCAAGCTCAATAACGAGTTTTAATTTCTTGCAATAGAAGTCTACAATATAATTTCCTATTACCCTTTGTCTATCAAAATCATAGCCGAGAAACTGCTTACGTCTAAGCCTTTTCCAAAACATCGCTTCCGAGACATTGCCTGACTGCCTAAGGCTTCTTGCCAAGGGTTTAAGTGCAGGGTTGTAAGGAAGTTGCTTTTCTTTTAAGGACTTTGAG
>PDWI01003394.1_pt1 | contig 22506 bp, 18 predicted proteins | sample 1430891 | NCBI WGS metagenome assembly PDWI01 (sample SAMN01162508, study PRJNA174530) | Oral metagenome, whole genome shotgun sequencing project. | biome: Marine environment; feature: Marine mammal; material: Swab sample of the gingival sulcus; isolation source: swab sample of gingival sulcus... | reverse complement strand
TTGAAGTATTTTTTCAAGGTTCTTTTTAGTGTGCCATAAAATATGGTTTTCTATAGCAAATCTTTTTAAAATAGTGCTTGACTATTTACCAGATTGCTTATATCCATGATACTTTCTTCGAGCATTATCCTTAGATTATCAAGGAAGCTCTCTTCACCTATCGTATTTATCTTGAAAAATACCGCTTGACTTCCCCCCGAAGTGATAGCTGATAGCTTAAGGTCACCATCATTCCCGAATAAAGTTATAGTCAAACTCAGCCTATTGCCTCCAGCAAAACTATAATGCTCAAAAACCCTAATGGCACATCTCACATCGCCTAAAGTAAAATAGCTAGAATCCTCTAGGCTAGCAGAAGCACTACCACTTAAAACCCCATTTTCAATAATTTCTAAAGCACTTTCAAAATTTTCTTTAATTGAACATTCAAACTTCGCCATAATAAACTCCTTAATTCCGTAATAATCCTGAAATCCGACATTTCCCTTTACTTTATCATAATCAATACTATAAACTTCATCTTACCTGTTGGGAATATCGGATTTCATTATTCAAACTTCGCCATAATAAACTCCTTTTAAAAAATCCCAAACAACCCACCCTAACAAGTGCATTAATGCGCGGTAGTAAACATAATAATAAAAAGTACACTTGTAACAGTACTTGGCATAATTTATAAAAGCAGGAATCGAACCCTGAGTGCCACCTCTTACCATAACTGAAACTTTTTTTGCATTCACCTACACTTGCTTAACCAAAAATCTTTTATTTTATAATAGTTCTGTCAACCAATTTGTTTCTTGCACCTTGGCATCGAGTAGTCTGTACTCCTTAGAAACATCATCAGCCATTTTTTGAACTTTTTTCACATCTACTACATTGACGTATTTTATCTCTGTTCTAAGTATTCTTGTTTGATAGCTATTTGCACTGCTAGCAAGTTCTTCATACATTCTCTTTAGCTCCAAAAGTCTATCCTTCTTGGCTAAAGCATCTGCAATACTCATGCAACATTATTACTCATCTCATTTACCGTCTATAAAGACATAAACAAAAATTAAAAAGCAACAATACTAGCAAAATTTTCAAGCCCCATATATTTTTATTCTATTCCCACTTATTTAGACTGTCAATAATATAAAAGTCTTATTCGTATCCCTTATCTATCTTCTTAAGCTGAATTTTAAGTATCAAAAGTCCGATTAAACTAGATAAAATATCTGCACTTGGAATCGAAATCCATATTCCATTTAAACCAAATATTTTTGGCATTATTATAAGTAGCGGAAGTAAAATAATAAGCTGTCTCATCAGAGAAATAACAAGAGCTGGTATGGATTTTCCTATCGACTGGAAGAATGATGAAGCTATTATCTGAAAGCCTATTATCGGTATTCCTAGAAACATTATTCTAATTGCATATGCTCCTATTTCAGCAACTTCTACATTATCCGTAAATATTCCAAATACACTGCCACCAAAAATCATTACCAACGTTACAGCAACAAGGCAATAAATAAAAAGTGTTTTTATACCTACTTTTACAGCTTCTTTAACCCTAGCTATATCATTAGCTCCATAATTAAAGCCAACTATAGGTTGAAAGCCTTGAACTATTCCAAACATCGGGAGCATCATAAACATCATTAGTCTATTCACTATTCCAAAGGCTGAAAGTGCTATATCTCCACCATAATTTACTATTCCGTTATTAAAGAATATTGCGATAAAGCTACCCACAACCTGCCTAACAAAGGTTGGAAGTCCTAGTATAATTATATCAGCCACATAATTAAGTCTTAATTTTAGGTTGGCTAGGCTTATCTTTATTATACTCTTACCGGAAAACATAAAATAAGCTCCAATAGTTAATGAGGTATACTGGCTAATTACAGTCGCTACCGCAGCCCCTTTTATTCCCCATCCAAATGCAAAGATAAAAATCGGGTCAAGTATTATATTTAAAACCGTTCCGGTAACCATTACTATCATAGAAAGTTTGGCATTACCCTCTGCTCTAAGTATGCTATTATTTACGAGATTGAGAGAATTTGCTATCGTGCCCATAAAAATTATTCGCATATAGTCTGCAGCATAAGGCATTATGACAGGTGATGCTCCAAAAAGTTTAAGCAAGGGTTCTATAAAAATAACTCCCAAAACTGTTAGTAAAGCTGATATTAAAAAAATTAGAGTATAGGAAGCTCCAGCGAACTTATTAGTTTTTTCTATATTGCCCGCTCCGAAATATATGGAAATATTTGCTTGTGCTCCAACACCAACCATCATAGCTACAGAAACTATAATCATCTGTATCGGGAAAGCGACTGTAAGGCCTCCAATTGCAAAGGCATCGACACCCTTACCCACAAATATTGTGTCAACAACATTGTATAAGGCTCCAAACATCATACCAATTATCGCAGGTAACGATAGTTTAAGTAGGAGTTTACCTATTTTTTCTTCTCTAAGCATCTGTTCTCTTTTATTCATCTTCAATCTTCCTTAAAATAATTTTTTCCCTAAATTGCAATTGCAATTTAGGAATAAAAAATTTTTATTTGGTATCGGATACTGATTATTAACTGTATCTTTAAATTCTACTTTCACGTTTTAATGTAAATTTATCGCTTAATCCTAGATTTAAAACAATCTTCAAACCTCTTTAAAGCAAGTTGCAAATCTTTAGTCGGCAGTCCCACATTAAGCCTTATAAAGCCATCTCCGCCGTCTCCAAAAACTTCTCCCTTGGTAATAAAGAAATCCGCTTCATAAAAAATTTCATATAAGTCTTTCTTGCTTAAGTCTACTTCTTCATAATTGATCCAAACAAGAAATCCTGCATCTGTGCTCATTACCCTAAATCCAGCAGATAAATCTTCAAAGAAATCATTTACCACCTTAATATTATATACTATGACTTCCTTTGACTCAAAAAGCCAATCCATCCCCTTAGTATAAGCAGCCTCAGTCGCTATCATTCCTAAAATATTTGCCCTTTCAACACCAGCATACTTGTTTATCTCTAAAAATTTATTTCTAAGTTCCTCATCAGGTATTAAAATATTAGAGCACTGAAGTCCTGCTAAGTTAAAAGTCTTAGAAGCAGCTGTACAGCAAATGCAAATGTCTCTTATCTCTTTTATTTGTGTTATCATAAAATGTCTGCCTTTATGGACATAATCAGAATGTATCTCGTCGGAAACTATAAGTAAGTTATTTTTCATAGCGATTTTACCTACTTTTTCTATATCTGCTTTAGACCAAACTTTTCCACCTGGATTATGGGGACTGCAAAACAATATGAGCTTTACATCTTCTTTTTTTGCAACTTCCTCGAATTTTTCAAAATCTATCTGGTAGCTATTATCCTTATAAATTAAAGGTATTTCTTCCATCCTTCGATTTTGTCCCTCTATTACATCATAAAATGGATTGTAAATAGGAGTAAAAATTATTACACCATCACCCTCTTTTGTATAAGCTCTAACTGAACTGGCAAGAGCAGATACAATTCCAGGTGTTGTAATTACCCACTTCGCATCTATATCTGCCTTATGATAATCTTTAAAAAAATTCACCACAGAATCTAGATAATCAGAAGAAGGTCTGGTATACCCTAGCACATTATCTTGAACGTAATTAGATATAGCTTCCTTGACAAAATCACCACTTTTAAATTCCATATCTGCTAATGACAAGGGAATAATACCCTCCTTTACTTCTGGCTTTTGAGCCAACATCCTCAACCACTTACTAGAATAAATTCTCGCTCTATCTTGTGTACTTATAAAATCATTCACCATAATTCTCCTCACTTATACTTTCACTATCTATATAATATACAAGTCGCTATATTTAAGCAATATTTTACATAAAAAAAGTAAGTTATCTATACTTTTAACTTACTTTTTAATTAGTTTATAAATTAGTAATTTTTGATGCAGTTGAATTTATTTCTTCTACAGAAGCATTTATTTCTTGCATATTTGCAGCCTGAGTTTGAACTAAGTCATTTATATTATCAATTCTGTCTGTGATATTTTTTATGGCTTCTTCCATTCCTGAAAGTGCATTGCTAATTTTTTCTACTGCCTCTGTACTATTTTTTGCGAGTTTTCTAACCTCCTCAGCTACTACAGCAAAACCTTTTCCAGCCTCGCCAGCCCTTGCAGCCTCTATACTCGCATTTAAAGCGAGCAAATTAGTTTGATTAGAAATGTCCATAATGAAGTCAGTCATACTTAGTGTCTCTCTAGTTTTTTCCTTGCTTTCTATTGCGGCACTAGCAATAAACTCTTGCTCTTTTGATATTTCCATAGTCTTTGCGGTTGTATCCTTTATCGCCTGAGTAATCTCATCTATAGAAGTAGCAAGCTCTGATATAACTCTATTTAAATTAGCATCTAGTTCTTGCTTCTGCTTTTCCATACTAATGTCGTCTATGGCTCCAGCAACTAACAAAGGAGCTCCATTATCATCTCTTAACGTATCACCTACTGCTCTAAACCATCTATACTCGCCATCTTTTCTTTTAAGTCTATATTCTATATCAAAATCTGTATTCCCTGTGTAATCCATCAAATGCTTATTAAATGATTCAAGGGCAAACTCTTTATCATCAGGATGCAATTTTTCTGACCAAGAAGATAAAACATTAGGAAAATCATTGATATTACTGTATCCTAGCAAATTTCTAAATTGATTTGACCACCAAAACTCATTATCAGGATTTGTAGGATCTCCATCTATTCTCATGTTCCAAGAACCTTCACTTAAAATGGAATCTATAAGTTCATATCTACTTAATGTATACTCTAGTTCTTTTTCCTTGTTAACCTTGTCATCAATATCTATAAACACACCCAAAAACTCATAAGGTCTACCATTTTCATCTCTTATTGTCCTACCCGAGTCTCTAAACCACCTATACTCTCCACTCTTTACTTTTAATCTATACTTAACATCATAAAATGTTTTTCCCGTAGGATCATAAAGGCAAGCATCAAAACTCTCTAATACTTTCTTAGTGTCATCTGGATGTAGTCTTTCCTCCCAAAGCGCAATATCATTTGGAAAGTCTTTCTCATTACTAAAGCCTAATATTCTTCTAAACTCATCAGACCATATTGTTTGTGCAACATTCAAGTCCTCATCAAACTTAATCCTCCACAGCCCAGATGATACAGCATCATTTATTATTTGGATTCTTAAATCCTTTTTATAGTTTTCAAACTTTAACTTTTCTATAAGTTCATTCATTAAATTTGCAAGTTCTTTTTCTTTCTCATTCAACGTATTTGTTGATATACAAAAATCCTTATCTTTAAAGTTGCAGATTCTACTTTCTAGTTCATTCCTTAAGTTATTATAATTTTCTTTTTTACTTTTATTAAACAAATTATAAACCTCCATTTAGAATTAATATACAGTAAGATTATCGGCATAAATACAACTTTAATTAAAAAAAAAGACCCCTAAAGGTCAATTTTCTATACTAATTCCTACCGAAAACCTTTTCTCTAAGTCTAATTGCAGTTGGTGTAACGGCTAGTCCCCCACCTGAAGTCTCCTTTAGAGTAGATGGTAAAGAATCTCCAACTTCTCTCATTGCATCTATACATTCATCTACGGGAATGTAGGCTGGTATTCCTGCCAGTGCCATTTCCGCACTTGAAAATGCTATCATAAGACCGCCTGCATTTCTCTTTATGCAAGGAATCTCAACAAGTCCTGCAACTGGGTCACATACGAGACCTAGCTGGTTGGCAATAGCCATAGCTGCTGCATCGGCACATTGCTTTGCACTACCGCCCATTATCTCAACTAAAGCAGCTGCAGCCATAGCAGAGGCACTTCCGCACTCCGCTTGACATCCTCCCTGAGCACCTGATACACTTGCTTTTTTCGCTATTACCATTCCAAAGGCTGCCGAAGTAAACATAGACATAACTATATCTTTTTTATCCACTCCTCTATCTTCATATAAAGAAACAAGGCAGCCAGGTAAAATTCCACTACTTCCTGCAGTTGGACAAGCTACTATCTTCCCCATAGCCGCATTACAATTAGCAACTGCTAGAGTTCTAGCTAGAGCCTTATTAGTAAATTCACCCATAATCCCGCCAGTACTAGCATACTTATTCATGGTAAAGGATTCGCCCCCAGTAAGCCCTGATACAGACCTTAAATCCTCAGCAGAGCCTATCTTAACAGACTCACACATTACATCAAAACTTTCTTCCATTTTTTTATATAATTCTTCTTCACTTTTTTCTTCACTTAGTGCTTGGTCTCTAAGTACCACCTCACTAATTTTTAAATTTTCTTTTCTAGAAGCACTAACTATCTCTTCTATCGAATCATACATTAACATCTTCTAAACCGCCCTTACTATTATCGCATTTATAATATTATCAAGTTCCGAAATATCATCTAATATATCTGTATCTACATCTCCATCTATCTCTATAGTCATAATCGCCTTTCCGCCTTTTCTTGTTCTTGCAAGACGGAAATTACAGATATTTATATCCGCATACTTTCTACGCATTAAGCTAGTCACATCTGCAATAACACCAGGTCTATCAAAATGAAGGACGAGTAAGGTATTACTCTCAGTATTAAAGTCCACTCGCATACCGTTTACAGAATCAACTTTAATATTTCCTCCGCCTATACTCGCACCCTGAACACAACCTTTTTCGCCATTTTCAAGGAAAAACTCTATCCTTGCAGTATTAGGATGAGCTCCTTTAATATACTCTTCTATAAATTCGTATGACATTCCCCTTTGCTCTGCTATCTCTATTGCATTTCTTATCTCAGCATCGTCACTCTTATATCCCATTATACCGGCAAGCAATGCCTTATCTGTGCCGTGCCCCTTATAAGTCTTGGCAAAGGAGCCGGATAGATAAATATTTAACTTCTCTACCTTTCTCCCATCTATTACCTTATTAGCCACTCTACCTAGCCTAACAGCTCCCGCAGTATGAGAACTCGATGGCCCTATCATTATAGGTCCAATTATATCAAAAACATTCATTTTGATCTCCCGTTATAAACTTAATCACTTTACTACAAACTACAAAAAAATCGCCATATAAATAGGCAAATGCAAAACACCATCCTTTATCCTAATATCTTTCTGATATAAAATTACCGACTCAGATACTCGTTTAGAAAACTTTGTATTAAACTTATCTAAAGACGAATGTTTCCTATAGACCGATGACTTAACCTCTACTGGAATTATCTTCTTGTTATTCGACAAAATAAAGTCTATTTCCATAGTATTGTTTTTATTATCTTTATCTCTTCTTGAATAGAAAAATAACTTATAGCCTTTAGTTCTAAAAATTTGAGCAACTATGTTTTCCATTATCATACCTTCATTTACACTTAAGTTATCAAATAAAACATCCTTGTACAAAGTATTATCTACATAAGTATTATCATAAAAAACTTGTGATACTAATAATCCTGTATCTGCCATATAACATTTTCTAGTAGAAAAATCACTACTAAGACTTAATCCTACATTTGGGTCTGTGGAATTAAAACAAGTATTTATTATCATTGCATCTGATAACCATAAAAATGAATCTTCATACTCTCTTATTCTAGCATTTTTTGATAAGGATGATAAGGTGTACTTCTTCTCTTTTTTTGATAACTGGGCTGGTACTTCATCAAATATTGCTAAGACTTTGTTTTTATTACTATCTGCGAACTTTCCTATATCAGCTCTATAAAGTCTTAAGATATCTTTTTTTATCTCATCTACTCTAGAAAAATCTTTGTTATTAATATATTCACTAACCGCTTGTGGCATGCCACCAACCAAAACATATTGCCTAAATTTATTTAAAACTCTTTTATGAACTGCTTCTCCTAAAGATATTTTTCTATCAAAAAATTCTTTTAACATAGGCACAGTGTTCTCGTCACCTAGTGCCCATAAAAACTCTTCAAAATCCAAAGGATGTAGTTCTAAATATTTCTCTTCTGAAGGAATTACTATATCAGAAACATTTTTTTGTATTGATAAAAGAGAACCTGTTTCTATATAATCATATCTACCATCAGCAACCAAATATTTAATAAGTTGCCTAGCTCTAGGTAAGATTTGAATTTCATCAAAAACTATAAGACTCTGTCTTTCATACAAAGCAACACCATAAAAAGTTGATAATTTTAGAAAAAAGACATCTAAATCATAACTTTCTTCTTCAAATAGATTTATAATTTCATTCGGCACATTTGCAAAATCTATTATTATACTAGTCATATACTCTCTGTTTGCAAACTCTTTGCACAAATAACTTTTACCAACCCGTCTAGCTCCATCTATTAGCAAAGCACTCTTGCCTCTATTTTTATTTTTCCAATCTAAAAGTTCTTGATAAGCTTTTCTCTTTAACATAATATTTACCTTTCAAGATAAGTATAACATCAAAATCACGAAACAACAAATTGCTTTCTCACCTTTTATCACGAAATGCCTCAATACTTTTTGCCTTTTTATCACGAAATAACATATTTATCTAAATTTTATGTAATTTTCACACATTTCCCATAGCAAAAGGCAACAGCATAGCCATTGCCCCATCCTCTAATAAATATATTTTTTATTTTGCTCTTTAAACAATATCTTGTCCTTATACATATGTTTATCAGCTATGTTATATATATCCATAACACTTTCCGAATCATATCCATTGTAGTAATGATATCCTGCTGAAAAACTTGGTTTAAATCCTTCTTCATAACCACTCGCATTACTATAATCCGACTTAAGTTGATTTATAAAAGCATTAATATCAAAGCCTTTTTTCCCTTTTATAAAAACAAAAAATTCATCTCCACCTATCCTAAAGGAGTTAAAGTTTATGTTTAAATTTCTACTGTTTAATAAATTGGCGAAATCAACTATCAACTTGTCTCCCATAATATGTCCAAACTTATCATTTATATATTTAAGATTGTTAATATCCAAAGAAACAATCCATCCCGACAGCCTATTCGTCTCTATACTCAGCACAAACTCTTCATAGGATTTTCTGTTCCTAAGTCCGGTCAAGGAATCGGTCATAGCTATTTTTTTATAAAATTCTTTTTCTAGCCTATGTTTCCTATAATCTACATACTTTTTATATATTTCTACTATTTCCAAAACGATTAAACCACTAACTGTAATCAAGCCCAAATTTATTATTATATGTATCTTAAAAATAGTATAATAAATTAGCGGAACAAGTATAGAAGCTAATATTGTAGCTATTGGTATAAGCAAAGTTTTCTTTGCTGGATACTTCTTAGAGTCTGTAAAAACAATAGAGAAAAAAATCACTACTATATCAATGTACATTGTAAAATGTGTGATATATATAAGTTCTTTAAACTCTATAATCCAAAATAGTGTTAATACTGTTTGGATTATTATATTGAGAACCCTTATAATGGCGATGAAATTTAATATTCCTGAAAACTTTACATCGACCTTATGCTTCGTATACATAAGTGCAGGTATAAATACAGACATAAGCATTGCATACTCAACAAAATAAAGGAAATCATTATATCTACCTAGAAAATACGTAACAGTAGGTGTTTGAGTTAAAAAATAAAATCCTAACTGAAACCCTAAAATGGAAAGATAAAATACACTGTAGTGATCAACTTTTAAAAACTCCCTAATCCTAATATTTACAGATATAGAAAAAATTAAGTTTATTATAAGGAATATAGATATAACAATAGTAGAAAAATCTTTCCTTAACATATTTACAATAATGTCAGACTTTCTACCAATTATGAACTTCTCTATCTTATGTGATTTAACTCTATCTAAAGTAGGTTTAACTCTTATCTTTATTTTAGGATTCTTAATATTATCTGGAACATCAAAAATTACTCCGGTATATGCACCACTTCTAACTATGGAGTTTTCTTGTTTTTTTAGCTCAAAAATAACTTTATCATCAACATAGATTTTGGCTGTACAATAAGGGAACCAAGCATAAATGCTTAAATTATCCTTGCCTAAATAATCCTCTATATTTAAATAAATATCAAACTCACCATCAACATCTATTGTTTTTGGAAGCTTAATATCTCCTCCTTTATTCTCACCTGTATAAACATTTACCTCATCGATATATGATATATAGTCTTTCTCAAGAATATGATAGTTTTCATCACGAGACATAACAAAAATAAGCCCATAGAAAGCAATAAATACCACTACAGAAATTATTATTATTCTTAATTCATTTTTAACAAAAAATGCTTTTATATTTGGCTTATCCATATTAGCTCTCCCAAAAATACAACAAGATACTTTTGCATATTTATTATAAGTCAAGATGCAATACCTTATCATTACCTTATACTATATCGACCTATAGAAATAGTTTCTTTAATTTAAATTAAAGAATAATAATAATTATACAAAACTATAACTATTAGTAAAATATTGATAAATGTCTTAAAAAACACTTTTTAGGCAGGTTCAATTTTATTGGCTAAATTACCATAAAATAGGTCTTAATAGGTATTTGCTTGACAGTATAGGTTATAATTATAATATAAAATATTCGGAAGGAAATTAATAATGCTAAAAACTATTTTTGATACAAATATACCCGAAAACCCAGTTTTTCCATTTATGTCTATATACCACATCATACCCCTTTTAATTTTTTTTCTTGCTTTATACATAGTCATTAAAAACAGAGATTGGATTAAAAACAACGAAAAAACTATTAAAAAAGTAGTGGGAATCCTACTATTAATTATAATTGGAACAAAACATATCTGGTATATGGCTTCAGATTTTTCCTATATTAAGGAAGGTCTACCCCTTTATCTATGTAGGCTTACTTTCATTGTAACTATTTTCAGCTTTTTATTTAATTCAAAGAAACTGAACTTTGTAATAGTTTACCAAGGGACTGTTGGCGGAATTATGGGAATGCTTTCACCTGATATTAGCGGATATCTTTTCCCACATATCTTTTACTTAATATATTTTAGTTCACACATTCTGTTAATCTGTGCTTCTTTAATAGTATTTATAGCTGATGACTACGAGGCAAACTTTAGCGAATTTAAAAAAGTTCTAATCTATAATGTAATATTTATAATTAGTGTAAGCATTATAAATGCTATTCTTGGCGGAACAAACTATGGCTTTACAAGCTACCCACCAAAGTCACTTACCATCTTTTCAGCTGAAAATTTGGGAATACTTTACAAACTATTAGTATTCTTACTTATTACATTTATTAGCTATATTTCTCATATAATCTATAACACTAAATTATTAAAAAAATTACAGAATTAAGAGAATATTAAAGTCAAATTTTATTACTACTTTTTATTAAATTTTTATGTAAAATAAAAACACTTATGATATAATTTATTTATTAAAAAAAGCAAATTAGGAGTTAGAATGAAATACTTAATCATTGGCGATAGCTCTACGAACTTGAGCATAAAAGAACAAGAACAATACAATATGAAAATAGCACCTTTAACAATAAGGGTAGATGGCACTGAATATGTAGATGATGAAAATCTAAATATAGCAGACTTCGTTAAACGTTTGGAAAATAGCAAAAAAGAAGCAAAGACATCTTGTCCATCAACTCAAGAATACATAGACTTATTTTCAGGTGACTACGAAAATATTTTCATTATTACACTTTCAAGCAAACTTAGCGGTAGCTACAACAGTGCCGTTTTAGCTGCAAGAATGTATAGAGAAAAACACCCAGACGTAAAAATTCACGTATTTGATTCAAGAGCCGCTGCAAGTAGTCAATACCTAATAGCTTTCAAACTACACGAATTATCTGAACTAAACTTAAGTTTTGAGGAAATAGTAAAAGAAACCAATAAGTATATAGACAGTCTCCAGCTTTTATTTATCCTTGACAAACTAAACAACTTAGAAAAGAATGGTAGAATTAGCTTTATAAAATTAAAAATAGCTCAACTACTAAACTTAAAACTAATACTTAAGCAAACCAAAGAGGGTGTTATAGATTTATCTGATAAAGCTAGAGGTCCAAAAAAAGCTATTTCAAAAATGGTTAAATCAATGGAAACATTCAAAAAAATTGACTCTAATACAAAAGTAGTTATCTTCCACTGCGAGGCACTTGAACGAGCAGAATCAATAAGAAAACTAATCGAAAAATACTATACAAGTATTAAGGATATTAAAATAATAGCAATGAAAGGACTTAACTCCACTTATGCAGAAAAGGGCGGAATAATAATGACTTTCTAAACAAATTTAATCAAACAAAAAGAGGTGAACTCTAAACTTCATCTCTTTATTTTTATAATAATATTTAAAAACAACTCTATAATCCTAGTTCTAATACTAATCTCAGTTTAAAATTTATGTTAATAGTTCTACCAAAATCCGATTTGCCCTACAATATAGAAAAAGATAAGTGCCTTAGAAATGATTGTGATAGAATCTAAATCGGATTTTCACGTAGTAAGAACACTTTTATAATATAAAAATTTACAATCAAAAATACAAGAAAAATCAAATATACTTTAAGTAAATATTAACTTTTTATTCCATCTTATATTATGCTTTAATTTTACCCCAATTATTATTTATTTCCATAAATTCACCACTTGGCTTTGTAATCCATAGCTTATCAAAATCAAATCTATACTTTTCTAGTTTAGAACTTAAATTTCTACACTCCTTAAACTTTTTCTTAAATTCTTTCTCATTTCTTGTTCCCAGTAAGTCATTAATATTTTTTAATTGACAAGATCTCATTATCTCATCCTCCAAATTTCTTACCTGAGCTATATAAACAACATCTTTTACAGTATTCGATTTCATTAGCTTCTCTTTGTTAGCTATCAGTTTATCTAGCCCTTTACAATCTGTATCAAAGACAAAAACTACAATTGTGTTGTCCAATAATGCCAATATCTTTCTATCTCTTAATATCTTCTGACTTACATTAAATATTTCTATCTTACCAGACTTAATAAGCTTCTTTTCCCTAGATAGCACTTCAACTAGCCTTTTTTCTGTATAACCTTCTACATAATACTTATAATTATACAAACTATCCCCTCCTAGCTAAAATAATGTCAACCTGATCCTCCAAATCGTTCAGATGTTCTAAACTAGGTCCTACTCCGAATAAATCATTATCTACAGCATACTTAACTGAATCTGTATTCTTCTTTAAAATATCCCCAACACAAATAAAATCTGTATGTATATCTTCATCTGATATTCTTTTTCTTATAAAATTAAAAGAGTGTTTTGGCAATGGCATCCTAGTAAGCTCTAAATTATGACTTGTAAAAAATACTTGTTCATTTTCACCTAACCTATCAATAATAATCGATAGGATTTCTTTTTCTAAATCACTATGTATATAAGAAAATTTTTCATCACAATAATAAAATCCATTTTCTGCAAGTATGACCCTAGTAAGAAACTCCGCTATATTTATACCAGCTTTTGTCCCACTAGAAAGCATATCTTCATTTAATATCTTACCGTCCTGTAATATAATTTCTCTATATTTACTCTTAATCAAATAAGCTCCTTCTAACTCCTTCAAAGGCACAATATCTAACAAAGCACCATCTAAAGTCATAAGTAAATTTTTAAAAACTATTGTGAAAACTTCGGAATCACTTAATCTCAAATCTATTTTCTTTTCATTATCTGACATGCTGTCAAGCGGATATGTAAAGAACCACCCCAGACTTTCTACATCTTTTAATTCAAGATTTATCCCCTTCTCCTGTAGTCTTCTTGAACAAGTTTCATAAGAATCATTCTTCAAAATATCTATTCGCCTAACTTTACTTACAAATCTACTCTCCAAATCATTAGCTTTACTGTAAGCTGGTATCAGAAAAAATAAATTATACATATAATCTCCAGAAAAAGTAACAAATTCTATTTCAAACTTCGCATCTTTTGAAGTGTCCGTTATAAGGTTCATAAATCTGTTTGCTTTACCATTTTCAATATAGTTAAAAATAGTCATCATCATTTTCCCTAAAGTAGTCTTTCCTGATGCGTTAGCTCCCATTATTATATTTAATTTTTTATATCTAAAATTACTATGCCCTTTTAAATGCTCATTCTTAACCTTTGAATTAATTATTTTTCTCGGATAAGACATATTCATTTTAAAATTATTTAAACCATAAAAATTATCAACTTTTAAACTCATTACTATCATATGCACACTCCTATAATTTCCGATAAATAGAATTTATATATTATATTATAGCAAAAAACTTTAATTTTTTCTATATATTTTCTTAATTTACAATATTATCATTTATAAATCAAAGCCACACTTTACTGTACACAATTATACTTCCTTATAATAATCCCTGCCTACTAACTCATCTGGCAAATACTGTTGCTCAACATAATGCCCCTCGTAGTCGTGAGGATATTTATAACCTATTCCACTTCCTAAGTTTTTTGAACCCTTGTAGTGACCATCTCTTAGGTGGGCTGGTATCTCCTTTATAGCTATATCCCTTACATCTTTTTCAGCCTTAAATATAGCTAAGGCAGAATTGCTTTTTGGTGCTCTGGCGATATACTCAACTACCTGTGCAAGTATTATCTTTGACTCTGGCATACCTATAAAATTCACCGCATTTGCTGCAGACATAGCCAGTATCAATGCTTGCGGGTCAGCATTTCCTACGTCCTCACTAGCACAAATAACTATTCTTCTAGCTATAAACTTTACATCCTCTCCAGATTCAAGTAACCTAGCAAGGTAGTAAAGAGCTGCATTAACGTCGCTCCCACGCATTGATTTAATAAAGGCGGAAATCGTATCGTAGTGCATATCGCCACCCTTATCATAGCGAACATTTTTCTTTTGTATACAGTCCTTGGCTATCTCTAAGTCTATGTAAACCTTGCCATCTATAGGCTCTGTTGTAAGTGCGGCTAATTCCAAGCCACCTAGAGCAACCCTTACATCGCCCGCTGACATCTCGCTAAGGAAATCTAGTACCTTTTCCTCTATCTGTATATTAAAACTTTTGAGACCATCTTCTCGCTCTAATGCCCTCTTTAAAACTTCCTTTATATCAGAAACAGAAAGCGGCTCTAACTTAAATATCTTAGACCTTGAAATCAATGCACTATTCACTTCAAAGTAAGGATTTTCGGTAGTTGCACCTATCAAAATCACTGTTCCATCTTCTACATAAGGAAGCAGGGTATCTTGTTGTGCCTTGTTAAATCTATGAATCTCATCTATGAAAATAATAGTTTTTTTCCCAAAACTCGACAGTTGATATTTAGCACCTTCTACTATTTCTATTATGTCCTTTTTCCCAGATATAGTCGCATTAATCTGTTTGAACTCAGCCTTGCTAGTATTGGAAATAACCTTGGCTATGCTCGTTTTCCCACATCCTGCTGGTCCATATAGAATTATAGATGAAAGCCTATCTGCCTTAATTGCCCTATACAAAAGTTTATCTTTTCCTAGAATATGTTTTTGCCCTACTATTTCATCTATGTTCTTGGGCCTCATTCTCATAGCAAGTGGTGAAGTCTTTTTTAAATTTTGTTTATATCCATACTCAAATAAATCCATATTTAACTAAAACTTATCCTTTTCTATCCATTTTTTCCCGAGAGCTAATATCTCGGCTTTTTTCTTATCAGAAATATCACAAATTTGAAATTCTGGTTTGCACAAATAGAATCCTTGAATATAGTCGACTCCTATGCTCATCAAGTAATCGAGTTCTTCTTGGCTCTCTATTCCCTCAGCTATTATTTTAGCATCATTTATACTTCTATAGTCTATCAAGTTAGCTACACGTTGTTGCTTTTCTTTGTCATCTTGAATATTTCTAATTAAGTGCATGTCAATCTTTATAAAATCTGGCTTTATCTTAAGTAAAGTCTTATCCGATGAATATCCTGCCCCAAAGTCGTCTACAGCTATCATGCAAGAATAATCTTTCTTATATCCTTGTTTTACAGCCATGGTCTTATCATTGATTTCCTCTGCCTCCGTGATTTCTATAACTATTTTTTGACCATATTTTTTAAACTTTTCTAGTATAATTTTTTCGGATTCTTCAGGCAAAGTCTTACTTGCAATAGAATTTATAAATATTTTCTTATCACCTATAAAAACACTCTTTTTCTCCATTGCCTCTAAAACACTCTCAAAAGTAAGTTGCTCTATTTGAGCAAGTTTAAACTGCGGTTTAGCAACTCTCATTACATCAGAAACCGTTTCTAAAACCTCAGATATTGGCCTCATAAGTGCCTCATATCCATATACCTCACCAGTTTGACAAGATATTATAGGTTGGAAAGCAAAGTTAACTGCCTTTTTCTCTATTAAATCATTTAATTCTTCTTTAGCTGATAATACTATATATTCTTTTTCGTACAAGTCTCTATCAAATTCGTTTATGCTGCCCTTATTGGAGTGTTTTGCCCCATACATGGCAAAATCGGCATACTTATATAATTCATCATAATTACTAGCATCGTCAGGATACCAGCATATGCCTACGGAAGCTCTTATTTTTACTTTTTCATCATCCGCAATCATTAGCTCCGAGCCTAATAATTTATCTTGAATAGAACGCACTTTTTCACGAACTTCTTCCTTGTCTCCACTATAATTAAAAAATACAAAAAATTCATCTCCTGCAAACCTAGATACGAAAGCCTTTTCCGCAGTAAATAAACTTATAATTGCGGCAGTCTCTCTAAGATACTCATCACCCCAATCATGACCGTATATGTCATTTATAAATTTTAAGTTATCGAGATCCCACATAAGCATTACACACTTTTGACTAGGATTAGTCTTAAGTCTATCCTCAACACATTTTTTAAAATAACTCCTATTTAAAAGATTTGTAAGTGGGTCATAGTTTTTCTCATAGACCAGTTTTAGCATGTCCAAATACTCTTTTGTATAATCCGTATAAACGTGGAAAATCCTTGAATCTACAACTTTTCTAACATATTTAAGATAAAATGTTGGATACTTTAACGGTTTTCTAGCTGAAACTTTCATTACCTTAGTTCCATCTTCCGTATTCTCTAAATCTGCGAAACTAATCCTGTAATCACGAATCATAGGCCTAATCATATTTCCAAATTCTCTTTTACTATACTTCTGTATAGCCTGCTCACTTGGATCTGGATTCTGAAGCAATATACTAATTCTACCTGTCCTAGTAAAGGTTTTATCTTTTGGATTTTCTTCAAAGATAACTATACCATTACCTGTAATTTCAAGTAAATTCTGCATCTGCAAATATGTATGAGCTAGGTCTTCGGACATCTCTACTATCTTATTTTTAAGTAAATTTATTTCTTTAGTGCTAGTATCTGAAAACTTAATTCGTCCACTCTCATCCATATTTTCAATTTCTTCAACCATATTACTTATCTGCTTGGTTAAAATACTAGAAACTACTATTGTAAGTATTATTGCAGTAACTATACTCATTAATATAGATACAATTATACCCTTATTATAATCGTTTGAATTGTAGTGAATATTTCTTGCATCTAAGAGTAATATTATCTTCCAATTATCTTTTTTATTGTACGAATTTTTATTATAAATTTTAAGCTTATTTTCTATTCCGTAAATCTTTGGACTATTATCTTTACTTCTTTTTAAAACATAGAAAAAAGATTCTTCATACCCCTTAGTCTTATCGAAGTATTTATTTACCTCTTTAAAGTAGGATATTTCTTTTCCTGAATCTAAATTATCAATTTGATCACCGCAATAAGCCTCTATCGTAGCACTACCAACATCTAACTTGCCGTCGCCTAAATCCTTTACTATAGCAAAAGCTGCTGGATACTCCGCATTCAAATAAGAGGATTCAACAATATCAACAAGCAAATCCTTTCTTACTTCAATCCCTAAAATTCCGTATATTTTTTTTGAATATTTATCAATTATAGGTCTAACATAAATAAAACTGTTATGTCCTTTTTCTAGTAAGTCTTGATTTCCTTTCCAATATGCAAGTCTTGAGGCTTCCTTAACTTCAACCTCATTATACCTTTTTAGCATATCTTCTTTAATTGCATAAATTTCTTCATATTCGCCCTTTGTAATGCTAGGTTTCCACTTAGCTCCTAATGCTATACCTAATTCACTGGCAAATTCATACTCACCTACTTCTAAAATTAAATCGGAATTACTTCTACTTGTAAACCATTCATTTGTGTCGTGAATATAGTAAAGTTGATCCTCACCACTTCCCTCTGCCATCTCAGCATTAAGCAAAATAAAGCATCCAGAAGCATCTATATTTTTTATCAAATTAACTAGATTTACTACTGTATCTTGCTTTATTTTTAATTCTTTTCCATCTGTTTTTGCACTCCAATATTCACTTTCTAACTCTTCCATAAAAGGGTCTATAGCCTCTGGTGATGACCACTTATCAACCATAGTCTTTTCGAGCTTATATGCACTCTGATTTAATCTATTAGAATAATAGTTATATATAGACTCTTCAATTATTTGCAGTACATTTATCTGAGAAAAAATAACATAGAAAATCCCAGCTTGCACTAACAAAACTATTAGCATTACAACTGAAACTTGTAAAAATGCTGAAATTCCCTTCTTTTTATCCATTCTTAGTCTCCTTTTAAGTATTTTACTTTGCATAATCTTCTAAAGTCAGCTTAATCTTCTGTGTAAATGACTCATACCATGTGTCAAAATATTCATCAGATAAATATTTTTTTAATACATCCTCGTATCTCTCTCCTCTTTTAACTCTATCTTTTACATCCTTAGCATCATTTTTCGCTAACTGTGCAAAATCCTTTTCTATTATAAGTCTTACTTCTTCGTAACCATCTAAGGCTTCAGGTGTATATGAATTCATTTGAACAAACTGATTAATCCCTATGCTTAATGTTTTTACTATATTTTCATCTATATCATTTTCTTCTTCGTATAAGCTAATGACATCTTTTCTCATCGCATCCTTTTTAACAGGAAAATATGATGAGCGAATTGTAAAATTAAGATTGTTTTCTTCATCAGTAATCCATTTAACAAAGTCCATACAAGCCTTATTTTTTCTGTCATTCGTATCAACAACAAAGATTCCGCCACCCTGATTTATAAATAATCCAGAACCACCCTTCATATATGGTGAGTGCATAACTTTTAATTCTATATCTTTTGATTCATCGCTCACATAAGTCCTTTTGGGAAAATACGAAGCACTTGTTGTATATGATAATCCTAAAATAAGATTGCCTACTTTTATATCCTCAGACACAAATTTACCCCGCTTACCAGCATAACCTTTAACAACGGGAACATAGTAATTGTCCCAAATTTTTCTTGCATTTTCTTTGCTAAGATTTAATACCGTTTCTCCATCCCTAACACTTAAAAGATCTAGGCCTAGCTGTTTTAATGAGACAAGGAAATAATTGGCAACAGAGTCTATTCCAAATAGCGCCTTACCATCACCTTCTTCCAAAGTAAGGGAATCCGTGTAAATATAATATTTATGTGCAGTTTCAACTAAGGAATCATACTCTTCTAGGTCCTCATATGCTATGTTCATAGCTCGCATAAACTTGGAAAACTCAGTATCATTTATAAGTAGAATATCCGAAGATTTAGCAATAGGAAACATAATAAGCTTCTTCTTATTGTCTTCTCTTATATATCCCACATCTACAAAACTATCAATATACTCATCTAGTTCATCCTTTGTAAAATAGTCTTCAAAATTTAAAAGCTTGTAGTTTTCATTTACTTTTCTACCTATTCCCTTATAGGTTATGAATAAATCAGGCATAGGATGAGACCCTGCATCATCTCTAGAAGATTTTAAGATATTATCATTTATTTCATCAACATTAGAAAAGGACTTGTGTCTAAAAACAACTTTTTTACTATTAGCAATGGTCTTGTTGTATCGTTCAATTTCTCTTTCAAATGATTCTTTTTGTTCGCCTCTATAATACGTCCATATATCTATTGTAATACTAGAATTATCAACTTTTTGTCCATCACAAGAACTAAGACAAGCTATTAATACAAAAATAAGTCCACTAATAAGTAATAATCTAAACTTTCTCATGAAAATCCCCCTCACTAACAATAAATTTAAATTAATAAATACAAGTTATAATAACATACTAATACCATTTTTATTATACCACAACAATATTAAAATAAATCGTATATATCCCAATTAATTAGTAATTTTTTGATATTCTATCCAGTAATAAGTCCCACTTTCCATTTCTGGAAATCTTTTTACTACATCTTCATCTCTAGCTAATTCTACTGCTATCTTTGCTATCGCCCTACCTTGTTTTCTATTGTCATTTAACACAGTACCTATTATTTCCTTATTTTTAAGTGCTTCGAGAGCAGGTTTAGCCCCGTCCACTCCAACTACGGCTATGTTATCTATCTTCTTCCTTTTAATAGCATCTACAGCACCGAGTGCCATCATATCATTATTTGCTATTATAAGTTCTATCCTATCACCATAAATATTTAGTAAATCCACCATTATGTTGTCAGCCTCTGTGCGTTGCCAGTTTGCGGTTTCTTTATATAATTCCTGAGTTTCTATACCTGCAGCCTCTATAGCCTCAACTGAGTATTTGCTTCTCAAAATAGTATCCTGATGATTGTACTGTCCTTGAAACATAACATATTGCAAAATACCATCACTATTTTTATCCATCTCTGGATGAGCCTTCCAGTATTCGCTAACTATTTCACCTTGCATCTCACCAGACTGAGTGCCGTCAAGACCAACATAATATAGTTTATCCCACCTAGCCATATCCACATCGAGTGGTTGCCTATTAAAGAACAAAATTGGTATATCCGCCTTTTTTGCCATGTCGATTATCTTCGTAGCCGAACTTCTCTCCACTATATTTATAACGAGAACGTCGTACTTAGCCTCTATGGCATCCTTTATTTGCTTAACTTGTATCTCATTTTGATTTTTACCATCAAAAAAAGTGAAGTTTACATCACTCCATTCACTATTTTTTTCAGAAATAATCTCTTCAACACTTTCCTTCAAGGACTGAATAAAAAAATCGTCATTTCTATATAAAAAAACACCAATCTTTAATTCTTTTTTTTCTATAAGTTTATTACCTTCAATCTTGTTTGTATCACACGATACAAATAGTAAAGATAAGGTCAATAAAATAATTACATACCTTTTCATAAAATACCTCTTTAATATATTTTACAGAAATAAAACATCCCTTGCAAGAAAAATAGGGATAAAGACACAAATAAAAACTACATAAATTTCTTGCTTAAAAAATCTATGTAGTTTGGTTTGGGATATGATAATTAATATTTAGTCTTTTCAACTTAACTTTAGTTTCAGCCTTTATATTGTCTTACAGTTGGCGGCTCATATTCTTTTATAAATTTATCAAGTTCATCAAATGAATCTGCAAACAATACTTTACTTCTATCACTTTCACTTAAAAAACCATTTTTAACCATGTCATCATAATAATTTTTTAAGTTATCATAGTAAGAATCAATATTTAAAAAAATACATGGATTACTATTTTTACCTATTCTTGCCCAAGATATAACTTCTGAAATTTCTTCAAGAGTACCTGGACCACCTGGAAGTGCAATATAGCAATCTCCAAGCTCCATCATTTTTAATTTTCTTTCAGTCATAGACTCCACAATTATTATCTCAGTAAGGTTTTTATGTGCTAATTCTCTTTCCTTAAGAAAAGTAGGCATTACTCCGATAACTTCCCCACCATTACTGAGAACCGAATCGGCAACTGTACCCATTAAACCTACGTTACCACCTCCATAAACTAAGGTATCTCCTCTATCCGCAATCCAAGCTCCAAACTTAGCTGTTTCTACTTTATATATTTCTTTCGTTCCAATACTTGCTCCACAATATACAGTTACATTCATTCTAATCTCTTTACTTATATCGTTTTTCAAACTTATCAATGTGTTCTTCAATTATATCATTCAAGTCAAAATCATACTTATCAGCAAGTATAATTATGTTATCTAAGACATCTCCTAATTCTTCTTTTATAGCTTTTAAATCTTCTTTACTATCTGTTTCTATTTCATCAGGTCTATCCCTACCAAGCTCATACTTTCTAACTGCTTGAGATAGTTCCCCAACTTCTTCTATTAAAAAATTAAGCCTAATGAATTTACTATACTCATACCATCCTCTACCCTTATAAAAATTTTTTACCCACTTTTGATATTCTGAAATTATTTATAGATACTCTGAAATTTTTCCTTTGCACTTTGAAACCATTTATAGATACCCTGAATTTTTTCCATTTAAATTTCCTTTCGATTAAAAATAAATACTCCTATCAAACTACTTATCAATATTATTATAGTAGAGCCTAAAAACACATCTATATTAAAACTTACATCTGAA
>PDWI01003392.1_pt1 | contig 22518 bp, 14 predicted proteins | sample 1430891 | NCBI WGS metagenome assembly PDWI01 (sample SAMN01162508, study PRJNA174530) | Oral metagenome, whole genome shotgun sequencing project. | biome: Marine environment; feature: Marine mammal; material: Swab sample of the gingival sulcus; isolation source: swab sample of gingival sulcus... | reverse complement strand
TGCCATCGCTGAACCTACAGCGAATAAAAAGAATGTTGCTATTAATGCAACCGCGTTTTTAAATATATTTGTTTTCATTTTAAAACCTATTAAATTATGAATAAATGATTTATTCTCAATAGACGGTAAATTCACCGTCGGTCGGCACGTATTGAGTCGTGCATAAGTCATTGACTGCTCTTGTCATATTTACGAGGCACATGAGCAGAAAAGCCTCTCTAACTATCTTCCAGACATGATAAAATTCTCCTATAAATTATCCAACATAAACAATTTATTTCGGAGAAGTCGTCTATGTAGACTTGTGTTTTAGTCGTTTAGGCGACCTCTCGGATTGTTTGCTTTTTGCGGGCAATCCGAACTTGTTTATATACAGCATACCTCACGATACTATATCTAAACAAATTTCAACCCGTTAAACATCCTCTTTGCAATAAAAAAATATGATGTAAAAACAAAAATGTACATCTCTATATCGCGAACGTAAGTAATTTTATTCAATTGGCCAAATATTTTGCAAACTTTTTTTGATTTTTTTTGTAATTGGTATATATTTATTCTGATAAATTAAACGTAAGATACTGTTTAAATAGATAGTTATAAGATATTAATTATATTTATTGAATTTATAAATACATAGTAAAATGTAGGTAAAAAGTGAATTTGATACAGAGATACATATTTGAATTTTCTCTATTATACAAATTTCAGGGCAGCGAAAGATACCGCCGATTTTGTTTCTTCTTCGTTCCAAATATTATAATTCAACATCTCGGCTTTTTCGTAATCTGCTAATTTTGCGATGGCTGTAATTGGTGCAGTTCCGCAGACTTTCCATTTGTCATCACAGTCAAAAATATTTTTTAGGAAGGCGGTTTCCGAACCAGCAGTAAGTTCTTCAAGCATTTTCAAATCTGCTTCTTCTAATTCTTCCAATTTTGCCGAAGCGTCATATTCATCGCCAAATTTTCTGCCGATATGGGCTAAATCCGCACTTGCAATGAAAACTGCTTTTTTGCCCTGTTTTTCTAAAGTCGTCTTAATTCCTTCGATAATTTTATTGTAGCGAACAGATGAAATTTCGGAATCTTTTTGTTCCATTTCGTCATAGAGACTACCTGTCAGTATCGGTAAAATAGTAATATCTTTTTTGAAATAATGCTGTAACAGAAGTACTTGATATTCAATGGAATGCTCGATTTTATGAGCTAAATCATCAATAGTCATATAGTCACCCAAAACTTCATCAATCCCGTTTATCAAATCCATATCAATTTTTGCTTTGCCGAGAGGTGTTTCGTAGTCTTTCTCTGTAAACATGAAATAATCATTAGCAATCATGTGTGAAGTGCCGATAATGATATAGACATCAGCCTCTGTATTTAGAATTGAATGGTAAGCCGAAGCATAAGCCACATCCAACTCACCGCCCAATCTTAAATCTAAATGAGGTGCAACAATAGCCTTTGCTGAATCTGCAAATTTTTCTGTATCGGCTTTTTTGAAAAGCTTGTTTAGGCGTTGTGTAATTTCTTCTTTTTCAGCAGGGTATGATGAACCGGCACAAATAGAAGGACGAGTATCAAGTGCCAAATATTCCATGTCTTTTCGAGTTTTGAGTTCGATAAAATGTTCACTAAGCATAAAACCATCTTTATCCAACTGCTGAACGAGAGCCCAGAAATGATTGACTAATTCCGGGTCATCAGAGTTAGTTTTAAATATTTCTCTCATTTCATCTTCGCTCATCTCCTGAGCAAAGCTAACAAGAAGATTATACGCATTGGCGTGTAGAGTTCTGCTTGTTATTGCATAACCGAAAGGATCGGAAATTACAGCGAAAATCTCGCCTTCATGTTCGTATGTATTTAATTGTAAATCACTTCTTAAAACTGGTATGAGTTTTTTATCCATATACAACCACCTATATTACAAAACAAATAAACAACAAAATTAAAAAAATATCGTCATATAGAGGCAATTTCTGTCAAACATTATTAAGTTTACAGAAATTGACAGGTGTGATTTTGAAACTATTGAATGATTGAATATGTTTGAAGGTATTGAATTTGCCAACCCGGAATTATTTTATCTCTTAATCATCGTGCCGCTGATGATAGCTTGGTACATATTACGTCGAAAAAAACAGCATCCTTCGATGCAGGTTTCGTCTATTGCACAGTTTGAGAAAGCTCCAAAATCTATCCGAGCTTATCTGCGGCATATTCTTTTTGTATTCAGGTGTTTGGCTGTGATTCTCTTAGTCGTTGCGATTGCGAGGCCGCAAACTTCATCTTCTCGTGAATCAATTAATACGCAAGGTATTGATATTCTTATGTCTATCGACGTTTCGACTTCCATGGATGCAGAGGATTTGAAACCTAATCGCCTGGCCGCTGCGAAGAAAACTGCATCATCATTTATCGACAAAAGAAAAAATGACCGTATCGGTTTGGTAGAATTTGCTGGAGAAGCCTTTACACAGTGTCCGATAACGATAGACCATGATGTTTTGAAATCCCTACTCAATCAACTAAAAACTGGAATTTTAGAAGATGGTACGGCTATAGGGGACGGTTTGGCAACCGCAATAAACCGAATCAAAGACAGCGATGGGGAAAGTAAAGTAATTATCCTATTGACAGACGGACGGAATAATAGAGGAAATATTTCTCCTGAAACAGCAGCAGAATTAGCGAGAACCTTCGATATTCGTGTCTATACAATAGCAGTAGGTACAAAGGGCGAAGCACCAATCACCGTCAAAACTCCTTTCGGAAAAAGAACCCAATATATGAAAGTAGAAATCGACGAAGAAATTCTTACTAAAATCGCCGACATCACAGGCGGAAAATATTTCCGTGCGACCGATAATAAATCATTGAAAAGAATATATGAAGAAATTGACGAAATGGAAAAAACCAAAATTGATGTCGCGGTATTCAGTAAGAAAACTGAAGAGTTTCTGCCGTTTGTGCTTCTCGCTGGATTATTACTAATTCTTGAAATGCTTTTAAAATTCACAGTCTTTAGAACTGTTAATGATTAGGAATATTTGAACGTATAAATAAACAATAAGTTATAGAAGTGAGAGCTCGAATATTGTATGTTATGTAAAGTATTTGCAGCTCTCGCAGACTGATTTTGCTGTGTCTTGTTTAGCTTCTTTCTTGTTATTTCCTTTTCCTGTGAACACTTTAGTTTCGCCATTAATTTTGACCTTTACGATACAGTCGAAACGATTGATGCTATCTACTCCATTATCCTCGAACTCAAAAGAAACAATATCAAAATAATCGTGAGACTGGGAGAACTCATGTATTATACCTACATAATTTACTGATGATACCGATTCTTTCCTTTCAATTTTTTCTTGCACCTCTGGCTCTGCAGCTGCTATTATTTGGGAATGATAAATATTTTCAGAATCCTCAAGTTTGATGAGCTTTGAATGATAAAATCCTTGGATAATACTAGATGCAGCTAAATGAACTGCTTTTTTCTTGCTAATACTTATATATGAAAACTCCATTGTCAAATTCTGTTCGTTATCATCTTGGATTATGTATCTGGCTATAAATTTATTTCCCTTAGTTTTGACTTCAGAATATGCTAATTTAATCATACTGTCATTTTGTAAAAAATCAAAAAATGATATATAGTGTCCGGGATTTTTATCTAGATAATTAAAGCATATTTTAATAAATTCATTCTGATTTTTCGACCACCTCGAACAAAAGATTAGCTCATAAACATCGACTGCCATGAGTGCATTTTGGTTCATTTTATGAAAGAAAGCATGGAGCAGTTTATCATCAATGGAACTTGCCTGTCTGGCTGCTTTAATCATTCGACGAAATTCTTTCTCATTCATATTTAATAAATCATCAATTCCTGAATTAGCCAAATCATATAGACGCTTCTTATTTTCTTTTTCAAAAAAATAAGATGCTTGTGCATCCTTTTTGGCTTTGAGGAAGGCATTCATCTCCTCACAGTAAGAGTCAAGTTGTTCTTTTGTAAAAGGTTGAGGCTCATATTTGAGATGTGCTTTCACTATGTAATGATTTATCAAATCCATAACTCGGCGAATTGGAGATGTAACATGGGTATATGATGCCAGAGAGAGTCCGAAATGTCCCGTTAATTTTGTTTCATAACGGGCTCGATTATACCAAAGTTGTATTTTATCAGATAATGTATGAAGCATATTTATATTAGCCATTGATAGCTTTATATGCTCTAATATTTCTTCTTTGTCGGGTGCACTATTGCGAGCGGTATGGTTTTTGAAAATAAACGGAATATCTTCTCGTGCAAAATATTTTGATGTTTCTGAATTAGTCAAAATCATAAGCTCTTGAATTATAACATAGCCAGCTGTTAAGTCACTGTTTGGCAATCGAACAATCTGCCCTTCCTCGTTTGTAACCAGTCCTTTTTTCAAATCGTAGAAGGCCAAAGCTCCCGCAAACCTCCGTTTTTCCATTAGGTTCTGAGCAAGAACTGAAAGATTACTTATCATTTCGTAGTAGGGTACACTTTCATCTTGTTCACTCAGAATTTCTCCTATTTCTTTGTAACTGATTTTTTTCGAGGAACAACAGTAGGATTCAAATATTTTGAAATCTACAACATTGAGATTCTTATCAAGTGTTGTTTGGAAAGTGATTGTATTTCGATTCTTATTCGGAACCAGCGACAACGCCCACATAGAAAACCTTTTAGGAAGCATTTGGATAGTGGTATCAGAAAGATAGCGAGTTTCTTTCCTCTTCAGTGCATCTATAAATATAGGAGAGCCAAACGGCACAGCTTCAGCAACATCAGCAATAGAAATACTTAGTACCCATTTATCACCGATCCTTTCCAGAAATACTGCATCATCTATATCACAAGTAGATTCAGCATCTATCGTTATCCCCTTTACTGCGGGACGGTTTTTCAAATCAATTTTTTCGCCATTACGGTTAGCTTTACAATAACTATCTGATTGTTTTATACTATCATTTGAAAATTTTTTCATCTCTCTACTCTCTTAAATTGGATACAAAAATATAATCTTAATTTTAGGATTTTTTGTTTCGGACTTCTTGCCATTTTTTTATAATTTTCTTTTCTTCGGTAGATATTTTATCAGGAAAATGAATTTGAAGAATAATAAATAAATCACCTTTCTTATCTTCCTTATTGTATATAGGCATACCTTGCCCGCTCAATTTTAATTTTTTCCCCGGATAGGATTCAGGCGGAATATTCACACTGATTGTCCCCCCGAAAGATTTTATTTTTGCTACTCCTCCGAGCAACATGGTGAATATATCAATTTTTGTGTCAACATATAAATCATCACCTTTGCGTTTTACTGCTTTATGCTCATTGATACTTACTTTTAGAATCAAATCCCCCGGTTCACCACCGTATAAGCCTGGCATACCCTTCCCCGAAATTTTTTGCGTATGCCCGTCTGCTATCCCCGGTTTAAATCGTAGATTTATTGTTCCGCCGTTATATGGGATTGGTTTCGTAGTTCCAGTATATGCTTCTTTGAGGCTGAGGTCAATATTCTTTACAAAGTCTTCGCCTTTCTTTGGTCTGCCGCCAAAACCTGCTCCTGAATTCCCGAAAATTTTCTCGAAGAAGTCAGACATATTCCCCGAGTCAAAAAAATCTTTTGCGGTACGACGTTTTTTTCCACTTGTCTTTTGGTAATAATCCTGCCAGTTAAAATCTGTTCCTGACCCACCTGTAGAGCGATGGCGATTCCAGTTTGAACCTAATAAATCATATTTTTTTCTTTTCTCGGCATCACTAAGAACTTGGTAGGCTTCTTGAATATCTTTGAATTTTTCTTCAGCAACTTTATCACCTTGATTTTTATCGGGGTGGTATTTTTGAGCTAATTTGCGATAGGCTTTTTTCAGCTCGTCTTCTGATGCTGTTTTCGTTACTCCCAAGGTTGAGTAGTAATCTTTAAAATCCATGTCCTTGGCCTAAATGTCTATAAATATGAGAAGATATAAACGGATAATTGGGGGAATTATTTGCTGCAATCTTCTTGTTGTTCTACATGTTCCCCTGATTTTAAGATAGCAAGCAGATATTTGATTGATAATTTTAGACTTATCTATTGTTTTTTGAAAATATCTTACGCAAGCATAATTTCCGATAAATCCATTTTCTTTTGTCAAAATTGCCAATGTAAAGAAAAGTGCAAATGCTTTTGTGCTATGTCCCGATGGAAAACTATACCAACTGTGTACATCTACACTGGAGATAAAATAAATTTCAGGCTTTGAGTAGCTTACACTCATCATCAATGACAATGACAATACCATAACCACTACATAAGGTATAAGGAAATATCTACTTTACTTAATTACTTAGACGGTTTTGTGAAGGAATTGCATAATAATATTCTCAAGCAAACGACAACTTTTTAACGAAAATAAATATTACAGACAGATTATTCTGAAAAGGGGTATAATACAAAAAACCGCCAAATCTTTGATTTGGCGGCATCAATTTTCAATCAATAAATCGAGGGTTATTCGAAGTCACGTGATTGTCTGTATTGACGACGAGCAGCTTTTTGTCGCATTAAGCGTTTTTCTACTGACGGTTTAACGAAAGCAGTACGTTTTTTGAATTCACGTAGCACACCTGAGCGTTCGTATTTTTTCTTGAAACGTTTTAAAGCTCTATCAATATTTTCATTACTTTGCAAAGTTACGCCAATCATTGAGTCTCACCTCCTTAAAGTTCGATTTATTAGTTAAACAATTTTATTTATATCCATTAAAAGATTTATTAATAGTCTGATAATGCTTCGATTAAGCGTTTTTCGCCGAGCTTCATAAACTCAACGATGATACAGTTTTTACCGCTGGACGCTACTTCTTTCGAGCGAATAACTCCTACGTCATCCCATACCTTGTGGAAAATAACATCTCCTTGGGCGTAAGTATCCTGTGGGCTGTATTGCTTAGCATCTTCTTTCGTAAAGTGCTCGATAGCCTTCGCTTTATCTTGTTCTTGCTGCACTCGATCAAGGTTTACAAGTTGTGAGTGACGTGATTTAGTACATCTTGCCCATTGTAGTTTACCTTGTCCAGTTTCGATTGGTTCGCCAATCAATTCATGCTTAGTCTCTTTCATCAAGAAAGGAGAATAAATATTAATATATTTCGCACGACGTGTTCTTTTTCTGGTAGGTTTTGCCGGCTCTTCTTTAGCTTTTTTCGCTTCAGTAGTACCCGCTTTTCCTTCTAACTCTTCTTTTGCAGCATTTTCTGCCATATTCTCACTTTTCCAAAATTGCAAAAATACATGAATACAAAATTACCACTATTTTTCCACATGACCAAAAAAAACAACAATATTCCACTTTTATGGTAACTTTACTCCTGTCAGCATGGCCTCTTAGCTATTCTTTAAGATAATTTATCCAGCTAAATATTTTTAATATCTAATTGTAGGCTTGCATGAATACACAAAAAAAGACGCTTATATCAAGCGTCTTCATTAATAATCATATTACAAACAAATTACTTTTTACTTGAAGCACTCGGAGCAGGTCTTCTACCTAATTCCCTGTCCAAGAAGAAGATTGCTCCACCGTTATCCGCAGCACGTTTGATATCTTCTACAATTGAGCCGGCTTCATCTTCTTCTTCTACTTGTTCGTCAACGAACCACTGTAAGAAAGAAGTGGCAGCATAGTCTTTTTCTTCAATTGCGATAGCCATCAAATTATTGATTGTACCTGTTACATATTGTTCGTGTGCATAAGCTGTTTGGAAAGCTGATAAAGGTGAATCATACTCTACCGTCGAAGCTTCGATAGCACCAATCTGAGCTTTACCACCACGTTCTAAGACATAATCGAAGAATTTCATTGCGTGCATCATTTCTTCGTCAGCTTGGTAACGCATCCATTGAGCAAAACCTGGTAGGTTTTCATCTGAAAAATAGCTTGACATTCCCAAGTATAGGTTTGCAGAATACATCTCTTTCGTAATCTGTTCATTTATAGCATCTTGCAATACTTTTTTAATCATGGTTTTCTCCATATAAAAAAAATAATTAAAAGTTAATATACACATATATATACGAAACTAAAAAAATATATTGCATCACTTTTAAATATAGAACATAATATGTACTTCAACTGTGAATTATTAATTACACATATTCTTAAGTTCTACTTAGGAGAAGGTCTATATTTTTAAAATTGGATACCGAGTCCACCAACAAAATATAAATCTTCACTATAAGTAGAGTATATAAGAGAGAGCTTCCACGGTATCGTAAATTTCTCGAATTGTATAGTATTTTGGGCTTCAACAGTCGCATTTACAATTTGGGCTTTATCTGCATAAGCACCTTCATAAGGAGTACCTCCAAGTGCAACTTTATATTTACAGAAATCCGTTACAAACGGATAATTCAATTCAAGATATGTGGAATATCTTTCTTCGCAATTAGGGACTGAATTAGCATTGTAATCACCTAAAAAAACATTACCCGCCATGATGGTCAGCGGAAACTTATCGCTGATTTTATATTCGACCGCTAATTCGATATCATGTCTCATGTCCGGTTTAGATTGAAAATAAAAGAATTTATTTTCCAACCCATTCTTCGGGAGATAGTAGTCAAAAAGCGAAATTTTAAAATTCTTATATTGATATGCCAAAATGAAATCAAATTCGTGGTATGAACCATCTGATGCCACAGCACTCCAAAACTCTGCCTGAAATCCTTTATTTTTGTACGTTATTGATGGCGTAATAGTCGGTTTATTTGTACTGACATACCCCCGCCATATCAAGGCAGATTGTCCGTATATTTTCACTTTGGTACTTGCATTAAGTATAATGCTTCCCGTAAGAAAAATGGCCAATACTAATAGTATAAATTTCTTCATAAAAATATGCAATAAAAAAAATACAAATATAGCAATAAAAATACAAACTGTTCAAAAAAATTACATTCATGCAGAAAAAAATCTCTCTTTTTTATGTTATTGCTCTTTTTTTAGCTACTCCATAGGACGTTTTTTTATCATACCGCCTTTTGCATCTTTGATTGAGTGCATTACCACAAATGCTTTACTGTCGATTTTATCAATTTCTGTTTCTAATTTTGAAATTTCAAGACGGGTAATCAGTGTATAGATGATGTCAGTTTCTTTTAGAGTTTCACCTCGCTTGGCGTAACCGTTTTTGCCGGAATAGATTGTGCAGGCTCTTCCCATAGTTTCAATAATCATCATTCTAATTTCTTCGCTATGATTGGAAATGATTGTTGCTCCTATATATTCTTCCACTCCTGATATGACGTAATCAACAGTTTTTGAAGCAGTTAGGTATGTCAAAATAGCGTACAAAGCTATTTCTATTGAAAATACATAAGCTGCTACACCGAAAATAATAATATTAAAAGCAAAGATTACATCACCAATACTAAGTGGAAGTTTACGGCTAATAAATACTGCTAATACCTCTGTTCCGTCAATCACACTACCACCACGTACGGCAAGCCCTATACCTGCTCCAAGGAAAAAACCACCGAAAACCGAAACCAATAGCTTATCTTCTGTTACAGTCGGAAATGGCATCGAATGTACCGCTACTGCAAGTAAGACCACCGCAATAATAGATTTTATGGCAAACCTATGGTTGATAGTAGAGAATGCCATAATAATAAATGGGAGGTTTATTGCGACAATAAGAATTCCTAAAGAAATCCCCGTCAGTTCTGTTGTAATCAGCGAGATACCCATTACACCGCCATCAAGAAAAGAATTTGGCAATAAGAAACCACGCAGTCCGAAACTTGCCGAAAGCACTCCAAGAAGAATCCAAAGGAATTCAACAAGAATATGTCTGAGTTCGACTCTTATATCATGCGTTTTTTGTTTTAATAGATCTATATTTTCATCGCCAAATTGCTTTTGCAATCTAGATTTTGCCGCTTGGCTTGCTATGTAGTTCAATATTTTTTTCATAGTATTAGGTATTATATTTGTTTATTATACAAACAAGATGGCCCCAACCTCTGAGATGAACCCCATCTACAGTATGCCATCATTATACATTACTTCTCAATAATAATCTTGTGCGATTTCACACCTTTATCTGTTTGAATAACAATATGATACGTTCCTGAATTAAGATTAGAAGAATCAAAGCTGAATTGGTTTTCGCCTTTGTTTAGGAAGCCGTTGTAAATATTAGAAATTGGCTTTCCGCTCAGGTCGAAAAGATAAATATTAGCTTTTCTTGTTTCCTCTGAAATTACTTCGATATTTGCCGTAGTTTTAATCGGCATAGGATATACGTTTATATTTTCGATAGATATATCTTCTTGAACAGAAACAACATACCCCTTATAATGATAGACCATAGCATCATTATATTTAATCGTATTAACATTTCCGCCATATACTGCATCTTTGATATTTTCAGGATAAATTTTCACGAAGGAGTAATGAGCAGGGACATAATATCTCAATTCCAATGCTTCAGATGTTCTTGCTCCATCGGTTTTTTGAGTTGTTTGGTCATCGGCATAAACTGCAATTACAGCTTTTCGCTTCATTACTGCACCTGAACCTACTATCATACCTTCTTCCGAAAATACAACAACTTCGCACCCATCAGGAATATCAGCTTCGACTACAATAAAACAGAAATCTAACGGTTTAGTCATAGGTGGTTTGATATATTCTGCTTCGTCTTGTAATGGAATATCTGCTGCCGTACCGGCAGTTTCCATATTCAAGTATGAGAAAGTTTCGGCATCTTTGGAATATACTTTGTAACCTTTGCCTGGCTCTGCTTTACCAATGCAATCCACGTTCAATGATGGCATAAATAGATGTCCATATCCATCGTAAACGTAAGCAACATTAGTGCCTGCTTTTTCAAAAGCCTCTTCTATTGCCCTATTTTTTGTGAATGGATAGCTTATGTAGTTAATGCCTTTTATGAGGCTATAATTGTTCATTTCTGTTGTTGGGGCAGTACCTTGAATAGTGATTGCTACATCGTCAGTTACACGTATATCGTAGGCTTGCTTGATGTCCCATGCAGGAATATTGTCAGTTCCTTTTGGTTCATAATAGTTTCCGAACTGATCGGCAATTTTTATGATTTCAGGATAGTCTTTAAACAGCTTGGAAATATCTGTTTCTTCGGGAACGATATTTAATGAAATCGCGTTCCAGCCTTTTTCCAATTTCAATATTTGAGTCACTTTTTCAATCTCTGTTGTGAATAACCATTCCTCTGAAAAATCACTTGAATCATGGGCAGCCATCGCCATTACAGACCAAGCATATTTTTTACTGTATTCCAAATTATCAGAAGGAATTACGAGACTTGTATCAGCTGTTACTAACTCAAGTACAGTAATAAGTTTTTCATTTTCAATAGTACTTACTTTTACGTTATAGCTCTCGGCATAAGTAACAGAGTTCCAAATCAAAGTCGGTTCTACTGTAATATCGGTTGCATTATTTGTAGGACTTACGAGTGTTGGTATTTCCAATTTGTTCACCTCTGTTTTGAAAAATTCCGGTTCTCCCCAAGCAGTAATAAATACATTATTTTCTGCTCTTACAGTCCAGCTGTAGAATTTGCCGTAGTCAAGAGTAAGATTAGGCTTTAAGTAATTTGTATCTGTTTTAAATTCATATAGTAACGTGCCTAAATTATCAAAGATAATTAAATCATAGCTATTCGCATTTTCAACCACTCCCCAATTAAATTCAGGAGAATTTGATACCATTTCCAGACTATCAACCGGAGAATTAAGTATAGGTTTTATTAGAGGAGTATTCTCAATAATAATCAGTTCTTGTGAACTTGTAGATGTTGCGATAATATCAGGATAATTATCATTATTCAAATCAGCAGCTTTTGTATATGTAGCATTATAATCATATATTGGTTTAAATTTGTTTTTGCTATATGGAGAATAGAATCTACAAGCAATACCACTGAGTGAATTAATTAGAATATCATTATAACCGTCATTATTATAATCCGTGATATTAATAGAGTTAAGCAAATAATCTGCCGTCCATATTGTGTCTTTTTCAAAACCATCGGTACCATTATTTTTTAATGCCATGATTGCATCATTTTCAGCGGTTTGAGAGGTAAGGAAAATAATATCTTCAAATCCGTCATTATTGTAATCCGCTTTTAACATACTATAAGCAACGGCAACCCCTTCTGCTAAAACGCTTGAAGTTAGCGTATCAGCGTTTAGGGTCATAGCGTATATCTTGGCATCGGCAGGAGAATGATAAACAATATCAAATTTATTATCAAAATTAATATCTTTCAAAATGAAGTCATTTAATTTAATATCTTTTTCAGATACAGGTTTAGAAAGATATTCTTTTTTAGTTGAATCGTATTTACTGATAAAGAATTGTTTTTTAGCCCATGAGAAATACAAAATATCATATAAACCTTGTTCACCTTGTTCAATAAATACCGCTTTCAGAACACTATCTCCCTCGGTTGGTATTTCTAAAGTAGTTTTTTCATCACTACCTGGATTTATGAAAAGATTAACCATACCATTCTCAATGGAATTTAGTAGGACATCATCTAAATTATTAGCGTCAATATCCCAAACAGCAAGATTAAAAATTTTCTCTGAGTTTTCTATCTCTTGTTGTTCAAACGTATAATCTCCACTATTTTTGAATACCATAGTATTTGATAATAAATTCGGTACAAATATATCTCTCAAATCGTCATCATTATATAAACCTACTTCAAGCATATTGACTTGTATATTATCCAACTTATATGCAACATTCGCACCTTTAGTAATAAACTTCCATTCTTCAGAATACTCAGTCGTATCCGTTTCGTTAAGTGCTTTTACTTTCCATAAATATTCTGTACTTCTATCTAAGTTATCTAACTGTGCTGAATTTTCGGTAACAATTATTTTTTTTGTATTGCCACTCCATGTCAGTAAAATCTCATATCCTGTTACTTGTGGCACTACTGACCAACGTAACGTTACGTTCAGTTCTTGATTTTTGGATAAGTCAGCAGGAGAAATCAAAGTTGGAACAACCATTTCTTCTTGGGTAATCGGTAGGCTGAAAATCGCAGACCAATCACTTGAGTTTGTATCACGCATTGCCATTACTCGCCAGAAGTAAGTTGTATTTTCTTTAAATACACCCTCTGCTGAAACAAAATTCGTATCCGTTATAGTTGTATCCATGATAACAGAGGTGAAGGTAGAGACCGTATCGACTTGTAGGCGGTAGCTTTTAGCGGCATATACGCTACTCCAATTAAATTCAGGGCTCAAGTCCGCAAGCGGTTGAGTGTCCGCCGGTGCAAGTAAAGTAGGTGCAGCATAAGTGTCGGGTAGAGTAGTAAATTCAAAAATATCTGACTCTAATATTGATCCTGGTGCAATCGCTTTTATTCGCCAAAAGTATTTTGTTTTTGCGGATAGGGTATCTTTCAAAATAAAAGGTGAGGTATCAGTAAAAGTAGAGTCTAAGAAAGGATTTGATAAATCTTCGTTTGTGCTTATTTCTATTCTGAATGATTGTGCGTGCGGGTCATTGGTCCATGCGAACGTTGGGGTTTGGGATACAAATTCGCTACTGTCAGCAGGGCTTTTTAAATTGCAGGAATCTAATTCATAATCTTCCGTAGTAAAGAAGAAAACACTCGAAAAACCAGAAGTATCGGTAGTAGTTAGAGCTTGTACTTTCCAGTAATATGTTGTTAATTCCTCAAATAGAAAATCATTAAAATCTAAGGTTAATTGAGTGCTCTCCTCCGTATGGAATATATTATCAAATGTATTAGTATCGGAAATTTGAATTACATATCCAGTTGCTCCGTGTACTCTCGTCCATTCAAAAGTTGGGAAGATTGACACATCTGTCGAATTATTTTTCGGTAGTTTTGGGAACCCGCTTCCTAATCCTTCTTTGATTGAATATATTTCAAAATCATTAGCAGCTTTGGTCATAAGAATATCTGTACCGGATATTTCTACGTGTTGGTGTTCACGTCCTAATACAAATTGAATTTGATTATAGCCGGTACCTGTATTTTCATACCAATATCCGGCATTATCGCTACAGCTGAAAATGAAATCTATATCGCCATCATTGTCAAAATCTTTCATTGCAAAATCATGAGGTGAAGGAATATCTGAAATCAAAACCGTATTTGTATAGTTCATAGAACCATCATTTGTCAGCAGAATTAGATCTCCGTTGGTATTATCCAAAATCAAAACGTCATTATCTCCATCATCATCGAAATCCAAAGCCTCGACATGACTAACGCTAATTGTATTACTCAAAAGAGTTTCTGTAAATCCGCCTGCTCCGTCATTAATATAATATGCTACTTTATCGCTCACCAAAGATGAAGCTAAAACATCTAAATCATTATCGTTATCAATATCAATAACTTGCATCTCCGCCACACTTTCGATAGATGCGAAAGAATATGTTTTTGTAAAATTAGTTGTGCCGTCATTGATGAAAATAAAAATCGAATCATTCGTAGTTTCAGAAACAGCGAAATCCAAGTCTCCATCGCTATCATAATCAAAGACTTCTATATCACTCAAAGTTCCAACATTAGCAGCTAATACTGTTTCAGTGAAATTTTGGCTTTTATCATTGATATACGCCACAATATGTTTCCCTGTTGCTTTCGTGATACAGACTATATCATTTGAGGTTGTATCTCTGTCGATATTGACGACTTCTGCATCTTGAATACCAGTCAAAGAACCCGCGATTTTTATATTAGTATATCTGAAATCTCCGTCGTTTCGATACCATGATAATGTAGAATCCATTTCGTTCCAAATTACCACATCGTCAGCTCCCGACAAATTTACATCGGCAAAAGTAGCTTCGGTTGGATTAGGCGATCCGTGATTGATTACGTAAATGTCAAGATGCACTTGAGCATAGATACAGTAAGAGCTTAATATACCAATAATAAGCAATGATAATAATGATTTTTTCATGTCTAATCTCCTCTTTATTTTTGTATTACTTCCTTCGTAAGAAAAATTCGATATAACGAATTTACAAAAATATAAAAATATTTGCAAATATCAAAAGTATAATCGTGATCTGCGGAATAAAAATGTAAATTACAAATCATATCTTAAATGTTTTTACATATAATCTGATGAACTTCTGTCATAGAAATAAAAAACAGCTACTCCGAAGGGAACAGCTGTTGATATGCTTAGAAATATAAAATAAAATTTTTAAACTTTAATTTTTCCACGGAATACTCTATAAACATAGATTTTATATGCGATGACAATTGGAACACCGATTCCTGCAATGATAAGCATATTTGTCAAAGTTGCTCCTGATGAAGAAGCGTTATAAGCGGTAATGTGATTTACACCGCCTAAATCGACAATCATAGTCGGGAACATACGAATTGCCAACATAATCCAGCTTACAGCGATTAAAAGTATTGACATGATAAATGCCAAACCATATTTTTTCATGAATACTGTACCTACTAGAAGTACAACAACTAATGCAGGAATAAACCCGTGTATAAATCCTAAGTCATTCAATCCGGCAGTATCTTTTGTCAGCATACCTTGGGCGAATAAGAAACCAATATAAACAACTGCTAAAATAATAGTAATAGGTTTAAGCGTTTTCTTAAATAATTCTTGCATATCTCCCTCTGATTTTAAAACTGCATAGAGGCTACCATGTAAGTAGAACATTACCACAACTGTAAGCCCCATTAATACAGGGAATGGACGGAGTAATGCGAAGAAACTAATATTTGTATCCAAGTTTTGATCTAGTGGAATACCATAAAATACATTACCTAAGGCCACACCTAATAAAAGAGGAATTAAAAGTGATGATAAACCGAAAGCACAATCCCACGATTTCCGCCATGTTTTAGATTCAAATTTTGAGCGAATCTCCAATGCTATTGCTCTGAAAATAATTACTAAAAGTAACACAATTACTGCAAGATAAAATCCTGAGAATACAGTTGCATAAGCATTCGGGAATGCTGCGAACATACCTCCGGCACCAGCAATCAGCCATACTTCATTTGCATCCCATATAGGGGCAATAGAGTTCGAGAGGAAGTGTTTTTTACGTTCTCCTATTTCATTGTTTTTTGTAAACAGGTATATCATACCGATACCCAAATCAAAACCATCTAAAGCTGAATAAACAAGGAATAGAGTGGCTATAAGGATAAACCATATCGTATTAATATCCATATTATCTCCCAATTATGAAAAAAAACTTTTTAAAAAATAGGGACACTCATCTAGTAGAGCATCCCTATTTTCAATTTATAACATCATCTTTCCAGACAAGCTATTATTTAGAAATAACAATTGCTTGAGTAGCAGTAAAGCTGTCTGAAACAATAGTATAGTAGTAAACTCCATTTGCTAATCCAAGAGCGTTGATTTCAACATTGTTTTCGCCTTTTCCAGCTAAACCATTGAATACAGTAGCAACTGTACGTCCATTTGCATCAGTAAGAGTGATTACTGCATTAGCAGTTTCAGGCATTTCAAACTTGATAGTTGCTATGTCAGCAGTAGGGTTTGGAGTTGCAGCATATAATTTGTAACCATTATATTCTTCAACTACATCAGTATGACCTTCGTTTCCTGTACCGTCCCATAGAGGAACATTAACTTTGATTTCAGTTTCTACATCACCACAATCATTAGTTACGCGGCAGATGTAAGTACCATTATCTTGTTTTTCAACTGCATTTACGATATTGTATTTCAATAACTCAGCATTTGCAACATCTTCACCTTCTACCCAGTCACCTTCTTTGATGATTCCATTTTTGAACATCCAAGTTACGTGCTTAATGTCGGTTCCCGTTAAGATATTAACTTCTAATTCTCCGCTTTCTCCACGAACAATTGAAACTTCTTTTTCAACAGGAGCTATAGTTAATTCATCTTTGATGATGAGGTCTGCACCGTCAGATTGAACAGAAACCGCAGTACCTTCAATCATTACAGTACATGAGTAAGGTTTGCTTTCTAAAGAAGATACGTCTTTGATGATTAATTTAGCTTTGTCAGTACCTGAATAAATATCATTATCAAAGATTGGTTGTGCATCAACTTGCCATTCATATTTTAAATCGAAACCGGCAGGAACTTCAACATCGAAGTAGAAGAATGCTTCACCATCAGGACAAACTGTAATTGTTGTAGGTTGTTTAATAATTGTAATTTGTGGCAATTCAGAAATGATGAATGGGTTAGATTCAACGATTCCACAATGTGCGTCGATTTCGCAGAAGTAATAGTCCCCTTCCGTACAGAAATGTTCGGCTTGAGTATTAACCAAAGTTAATACTGTAGATTTTGTACCTGCAAAGTGTGCATCATCTTCAAGAGCGATACGTTGTTTCTTTTGTGCATCGTAGTAGTACCATTGGAAGTGGTGTTCGTACATTGGAGGAACTTTACCACGGTAGTGTGCATCAATTACGAATTGATAATTTTTACCAATTTCAGCACCAATTTCGTCTTGAGGTTGAGTAGTAATTTCAGGTTCTGAAAGAGCATATACAGCTATTGGCTCAGACAAAATTGATGTTTTTACACCCGGAGTATAAATTTCACAAGTATAAACACCTGAAGTCAAATAATCAAATTCGTCAAAGTATAATTTGTATTCTGTTTTGCCTTCAAGTAGCATTCCGTCTTTGTACCAGCGATACATCGGAGATGCTCCTGCGTTTGCTTTACCCGAACAGTAGATTGATAAATCTTCTTCACCTGAACAGCCAATTAACTCTTTGGATTGGCGAACCAAACGAACTTTAGGATATACATTATAAGCACCAATATAGTACGAACCGTCACGAGATTTACCGTTGATAGTCATTTGTTCAAATTTATCTTTGTATTCTGCCGGCCAAGTTAAATTGTCATTTATGTCAGAAATCGGATAAGTGAAGTACATATTAGGGTTGTAACGGCTGATGATACAGCTTTCGTCGTTTACAAAGTAAGGATTTTCTGAACGAGAGTTTAATCCAAATACTTCGCCTGCTTCTGCTAAGGAAGTAATGTTTGCATCATTGTAAACACCAAGAACACCATCAGTACCAACAGTATAATAGTTATTTTCATCAGCGATGAAAGGATTTTCAGTATCTTTAATTAAAAATGCGAAACCAGTACCTGTATTGGCAATTTGGTTACGATAGTAAACGCTTGTACCTGTTGCAGTACCGCCATGATAAAATGCTTGGTTAGCACCTGTCGCTTGAATTGAGTTATAAACACAGGTTAAAGTAGAACCTTCATTATAGAACCCAACGTCGTTCGTAATTACTTCGTTTGCAGCTAAGAACGCATCGCAATTTCTTAGATAAGCACCGGCAGTAACTCCATAAGCTCCATTATCTTCTGTGAAAAAAGTATTACCACCCATAGTTACAAGTGCATCGACAAAGAACATACCGTGACCATTTTGCATATTAAATACGTTCTCGTCAACTGTTACCGATGCTTCTTCGATGGAGTTGTCGTATTTATTTTGGTTTAATTGAATACCATAAGCTAAAGCACCGTTAGTATTTGTAATATCAATATGGTTTTCTGAAATTTTGCCACCATAGATATTTTGAACATAAATACCTTTGATACCTTCACTACCATTGATAGTGTTATTCATGATATAAGCAGGTTCATCAATATTGACATGAGCAACTAAGATTGCAGTTGAAGGCAGTGAGAATGTTCCATCGTCATTATCCACTTCTGTCCCGATGAAACCACTAATTGAGTTATTAGAAATTGTGGTTCCGTCTATAGAGTAAATCGCATATAAAGCATTTGCTTGAGCAAGCATTGTATTATTGTCGATTACGGTATTTTTAACTGAATTAGTATTTATTGCTGCTGTTGTAAAACGATTGAATTTGTTATTAGAAATAGTAACATTCTTTCTGTTTCCATCTTCAGTCATATCATTACAAAAATAACCAATACCACCATCATTGAAAGTGTTTTTGAAAATTGTAATATCATTGCCTACATTGTCTAAATCATCAATTAAAATACAGTCATAATACCAGCCTTGAAGAGCATTTTCAACACCGTTGAATTTACATTTATTGATTGTGAAGTTACCACATTCGCCATTAATATCAAGAATACGACCTACAAGGTTATTAGGATCAATAACAGTAAATTCAACATTTTCGATAGTTACGAAGTCTATGTCATTGAATTGACCAACGAAGTTTACTTTCCCAAAGTTTGCGATTGTATGAGTGATTTTTACAGAACCATCTTCTTCTGGGTTTTTAGCGAACAAGAACTTTACATCTTCGTGGTCGAAACCAGAACCATCAACGACGAATTGACCATCATAGTTACCCGGAGTGATATAGAATTTATATTCACCCGAACCAGTAACACCCATATCAGTCAGATATTCTGCAGCTTCCACAATATTTGCAAAATCTTTCATTGAACCAATATAGTAAGTATCTGGTGCTAAAGGCAGACCATATTTTTCAGAAACTTTATCGTTATCAGTCATATCATCAGGTTTACCGTTTGGCTTTGAAACTTTAGCAGTAACCGTATATGATGTTACTTTACCCATAGATTTAAAGTTATAGTTACCTAATGTAACATCTTCGCTCGCACCGGGAGCAAGAGTTCCTGTCCAATTATAAGTATTAGCCTGTCCGTTAACGTCCCATTCGATAGTACAAGAAGTCATATCTACAGTACCGTCATTCCTTAATTGTACGATGACATCTTGAAGACCAGGAGAAATTGAAACGCCTGGAGCAGGTTTGACAATTTCAGCTAAAGCAGCGTCATAAGGAGAGCGAGCAATTTCTAATTCATATTCACGAGCTTCACCAAAAATCGTGTTGCAGGCATCTAATTTGTAAACAGGATTACCAGCATTATCCGAAATGTTACAATAATCACTAACAACTCTCATCCTCACGATACCTGGAGTAGCTGTGCTTGGGACTTCAATTACAGCTTCGTGATCGTATGTATTACCGGATACATCATCCTTATATACTCTTTCAGTCTTTTCAAATTTGCCATCATTATCCCAATCAATATAAACTTCAATATCCATGATAGAAACATAATTTATTGAGTTATCTCCAATTAAAGGTGATACATCTTCATCGTAGTCGCTTTCAGAGTCTTCATATAAATAGCGAATTCCTGCTACGAAGTTAACCGTATATTTTTCTCCTCTTTCGATTGAAGGAACAGGATTATCACTATCTACCCCTAAAAATCCCTTAGCAGCTCTGTTACAGTTGTGATCTAATTGAGCACCTGCGGGAACATATTTTTTATCTACTGTTATTAATTTTCCATTGTTATCTCTTTTGAAATCCCATTTTTGGATAACTGTTCCATCCCAGTCGATATAATTGATACACATATCGTACCCTTCTCCAACAGCAGCATTGCTAACGGTCCAGTCACAATATGCTTGACTACTAATAGTAGCCGAAATGAAAAATACAGCAGCGAGTAAACCGCTCATTAGCAGTTTCGCTGTATTCTGTATGTACTTTTTCATGTAAAACTCCATGATTTATTTATAAAAATTCAAATTACACAAATATAGCATTTTAAAAATAACACTTTTTTGTAAAACAGCAAAATATTTTAACTTTTTTCCACAAGTTTTTTTATTGTGTATATATGCACAGGAGTTGTTTTTAAGTGGTTTTGTGGATTTTTTTTGACAGATATAAAAAAATCGGAACTTACCTCTAAGGTAAGTTCCGGCTAAATTATGATTGATATTTCAATTATCTATAACGAACACAACGTTTTTCTATCATATCAATCACATCTTCGTTCACGAATTTACCACCAAACATGAATTCCTCATGTTCCTTATTTCCATGATAATCGCTGCCTCCGGTTTGGATAAGCTGATATTGCTTTGCAGAAGACCTGAGAGAAGCAGATCGATTATCATTAAGATATGGATGCACAACCTCAATCCCGTCTAATCCAACACGGATGAAATCGTACAGTCTGCTGTTTGTAATTTTTTTGTTAGGGTGTGCCAATACAGCGATACCCCCTGCACGATGAACCAGTTTAATTGCATTCTTGACTTTGAATTCTGATTTGGCAACATAGGCTGGAGCTCGGTCTCTGAGATACTTTGAAAATGCTTCTTCTGTACTTGCCACATAACCTTTATCAACGAGAGCTCTTGCAATGTTTAGTCTTCCGATTACCCCATGTTCGCTGAAATCTTCAATCTGCTTATAAGTAATCGGTACATCCATTGAATTAAGTTTTTCGGCAATCTTTTTTGCTCTGAAAATTCTATCCTGTTTCAAAGAATCGATTTTAATTTTCATATCCTGATTCTTATAATCGAAATTATACGCTAAAAGATGGTATTCTCTTCCGTCTTCTACGCAACTGAGTTCAGAGCCAACCAATATGCGAATACCGTGCTGTTTGCCTAATTCAATAGCTTCGGGATACGCATCAACGCAGTCATGGTCCGTAATACTAATCGCAGAAATTCCTTTTTCTTTGGCTTTGAGAATAATTTTCTCAACGGAATAACTCCCGTCGGAGTGCGTAGTATGTATGTGTAAATCAGCTTTCTTCATATAGAATATATAACGGTCAAGATTGGCAGAATGCCCCTCTTGAGAAAAAAATAAATATTTGTCTCAGGTTAGAGCTTCAGAAGATTGATGTCTTCGATATTGACGGATTTTTTCAATCGGAATAGGGCTATAACAATAGCTAACCCAACCGCTGCTTCAGCCGCCGCAATAGCCATTACAAAAAGGACCAAAACCTGTCCGTGAGCATCACCGATATATTGTGAAAACGCAATAAGCGATAGGTTCACAGAATTAAGCATTAGCTCAACACACATCAACAGAACTATTATGCTTCTTCGGGTAAGAACACCCGCTACACCAATTGAGAAAAGTATTACCGATAGTATCAAATAATATTCTAATGGCACTACTTGCATAAAAACCTCACTAAAAAATCTAACCGATAACCAAACGTAAGCCAATACTTTTTATTGTATTATCTAAAATTTGATTTTAAGTGTAAAACATTATTTTGAGTTGTAGGTAAATCCAGGCATGGTATCAAAAAATTATCTACATCATACCCCTAAAAACTGAAAAGACGATTTTTTATATAGAATTTTTTTTGCCAATTTCTATAAATTCACGTTTTTTCAGATACCTAAAATTCGCTCTTTTTACTGTTTTTTTAAATTTTTTCAAATTTTTTTCAATTTTTTTTCGCTTTTTTTGTTCTCCATTTCAAAATCCTATTTTCGCTAACTCCTTATATTTTATAGAAATATTTTTTGGCAAAAGTTTTGGCAAAAAAAATGTCACACTGTACGGCGTACTGTACGGTTGCCTGTCCAAAAAATTAGTTTTAATTTTGCAT